>ENA-OQMZ01000148-OQMZ01000148.1-human-gut-metagenome-genome-assembly--contig:-NODE-148-length-29535-cov-3.131529_pt1 | contig 29535 bp, 40 predicted proteins | sample MGYA00242621_ERZ504862 | MGnify/ENA primary metagenome ERZ504862 (study PRJEB26092, sample SAMD00036393) | human gut metagenome | host: Homo sapiens | study: EMG produced TPA metagenomics assembly of...
CTGTCTCGTCGTAGTCAAAGCGGGTCTCAAAGTCCCGCTGCCAGTCGCCGTCCGGCGGGAAGGCATAGCCTGTGGCCTGACGGCGGCGGGCGTAGAGCTCGATCAGTTCCTGCGCCATTTCCTCGGTGGCTTTTTTACCTTGGCGCGAGTGCGTTGCCACTCGGCACCGCCCAGCTTGCCAGCTTTACCTTTTCCTCGTCGCCGGGGGCGGTGTAGCGGCTCAGCAGGTCCAGCTGGGTCACCGGAACATACAGCACGTCCGAGCCGGAGTACTGCACCTTCAGGTAATCTTTCGTGGCACCCTGCACTTCCAGCCGCTGGATGCCCGCATACATGCCGATGCCGTGGCTCTGGTGCACCACATAGTCCCCGGGCTTGATGTCCGAAAGGCTGGAAAGAGCGTTCTTGTTCTTTTTGCGCTTTTTGGTCTCGGCGGCGGTCTCTTCCTCCAGACCGTGCCTGCGGCTGGACAGCACTGCCGCATGGGCAAACGGAAAGGTGCACCCGGCGGTCAGATGGCCCGGCAGCACCTGTACGATGCCTTTTGTGGGCCGTACATCCCGGCTCATGCTCACGGAGTAGCCCTTGTCGGTAAGGTCGCGGGTGAGGGCGGCGGCACCCTTGGGCGTTCCGGAAAACAGGGTGACGGCATAGCCCTGCGCAATGAGCGGGTCAAGGTCTTCTCGCAGGGAGACAAGGTCGCCGTTCCAGTTGGGTGCGGCAAAGGCTTCGGCGTTGATGAGATCTTTCAGTTTGAACTCGTTCATGCCGCGCAGAAGTTCTCGCACAGCAGGGTGCTCTGCTTCTGGGCGGCAGCGGCAAGGTCGTCCATGGTCTGGTAGAGTACATCCAGCCCGGGGCAGAGCACACCCTCTTCCAACAGGCCGGTCAGCTCTTCGCTGCGACGGAACTCGGTGGCCTTCTGGGCATCCCGGATGCCGCCCACCTCGTCCAGAATGAACAGCGGTGTGTCCAGATGATCCAGCAGGGTGGCCGGGCTCGGATAGCGCAGGCCGTAGTATTTATCCATGGCTTCCGGCATCAGCCGGAGTCCAGCTGAGCAAGGTCGGCTTCCGTGGCCTTTTCCAGTGCGGTGCGGTGCCGGCCGCGTGCCTTTTTGATGGCGGAACGCAGGGCCTCGGCAGTCTCGGCGGTATCGCCGAACAGCACCTCGCGGGCAGGGGAAAGATAGATCTTTTCCAGTGCGCTGTCCCGCCGCTGGGTGAGCAGGTCGAAGGAAGAAATGGAATCGATCTCGTCGTCCCAGTACTCCACGCGGGCAGGCTGGCGCATATCCGGCGCATAGATATCCACGATATCGCCGCGCACGCTGAACTGTCCCGGGCCGTCCACCTGACTGCGCCGCACATACCCGGCGGCGAACAGCTGGGCCACAAGACCCTCGCGGTTGTACACCATGCCGGGTTTGAGAGTAAGAGTGTTCTTTAAAAATTCATCCCGGGGCACGGTGTACTGCAACAGCGCTTCGGCGGGCACGCAGACCGCGTTCAGCCGCCCGCCTGCAAGGGAGCCAGCACCGAAAGGCGGCGGTACTCGTACTCGCGGCCCGCGCCCTCCACTGGGCGCAGCATAAAGTCCCGGGGCGGGAACACGGCGGCAGAAAGGCCCAACGCTTTGAGGTCGTCCGCAAAGTGGGTGGCCTCGGCCTCGCCGGGGGTCACGATGCACAGCACCCGGCCAAGGTCTTTTTGCAGCGCGGCGTACAGCAGGGCACGGCCTGCGGGCGGCAGACCGAACAGCGCGGCAGGGCCGGGCTTTGCAAAGCTGGCGGCGATCTTCTGATATTCCGGTGTGGCCTTGAGCAAGGCTTCGTACATGGAAAAACCTCCTTTCTCGAAACCCTCTCAGTCATCGCTGGCGCGATGCCAGCTCCCCCGAAAGGGGGAGCTTTTGACAAAGAGATTTCGTTTATCATTTAAGGGAAAGTTTATGGGGTGATGCGGAAAAGCTCCCCCCTCGGGGGAGCTGTCGCCGTTAGGCGACTGAGAGGGTTCGTTCCGCTTTACCCGTTATATTTGCTCTGTGCCAGACTCAGCTTGCCGTCCATGATGAGCTTTGCGGCGGCCTCAAGGTCGGGGTAGCGGCCGCTCAGAGCCTTGGCATCCTCTGCCGGGAATCTGCCCAGCACCCACGCGGCAAGGTCGTAGTCCGGGTGGGGCTTGCACCCACGCCGATGCGGATGCGGGGGAAGTTCTCCCCGCCCAAGCGGGCATGATGCTCTTCAGGCCGTTATGTCCGCCTGCGGAGCCGGAGGGCCGGATGCGCAGCTTGCCGGGGTTCTGGGTGATATCGTCGCACAGAACGATGACGTGGTCGGCAGGGATCTTGAAAAAGCCCGCCAGCGGGGCGATGGAATCGCCGGAGAGGTTCATGTAGGTCAGGGGTTTCAGCAGCACCACCTTGTGGCCGTCCACCTCGCCCTGGCCCCACAGGCCCTGAAACTTGGTTTTGCTGACGCTGATGCCCCATTTGCCCGCCAGAGAGTCCAGCGCGGCAAAGCCGGCGTTGTGGCGGGTGCCCTCGTATTTTGCTTCCGGGTTGCCAAGGCCCGCGATCAGCCAGATGTCGTTTGCATTCATAGTTGTTGTTTTGCCTTTTCTTTTTGCTTAAAATAATGTGTGGTACAGTTCTTTAGTATAACATACGCGCGAAGAAAAAGAAATCTGTTTTGCGGGAAAAACACAAAGCCGCCCTATATCAGTACAGATACAGGGCGGTGCTTTTGTATAATACCTTATAAGGTGGCGGGAGAGTTACTTGAGGTAGCGGGAGAGTTACTTGTTCTGCTCCTCCTCCAGCTTCTGCTTTTTGGCGATATAGCCTCCATCTTGGGGGCGGCCCAGCCCTCAAGGTTGGTCTGGCGGTCGCGGGCGATGCCCAGCGCCTGGGCGGGTACATCCTTGGTGATGGTGCTGCCGGCGGCGGTGTAGGCACCGTCGCCTACCTTGACCGGAGCCACAAGGTTGGTGTTACAGCCAATGAAGCAGTAATCGCCGATCTGGGTGCGGAACTTGTCCTTGCCGTCGTAGTTGCAGGTGACGGTGCCGCAGCCGAAGTTGCAGTACTTGCCCACGTCACTATCGCCGATGTAGGTCAGGTGGCTCACGGTGTTGCCCCGGGCAAAGTTGGAGTTCTTGGTCTCCACATAGGCACCCAGATGCACGCCGTAGTCGGTGACAGTGTTCACCCGCACATGGGTGAAGGGGCCGATGTTGTTGTGGGGGCCAGATGGCTGCCGTAGACCTGGCTGGCGTTGACGGTGGTGCCCTCGTCACGGTGCTGTCCTCGATCAGGGTATTGGGGCCGATGACGCAGCCTGCGCCGATGACCGTCTTGCCGCGCAGGATGGTGCCCGCCAGAATGGTGGCTCCCGGGGCGATGACAACGCCCTCCTCGATCTGGACGGTGCGGCTCTCAATGTTCACGCCGTTGGCGATGTGAAAAAGCAGGATGTTCTCGCGCCGGCTTTCGGCAGCGTCCAGTCTGGCGCGTGCTGCGGCCAGAGCTTCGTTGGAAATGGTTTCCATAAATAGTGTCCCTCCTTGGAAGGTGTGGTATTTTGTTGTATCCATGAGGGAGAAATTCCGGCCCGTTCCGCAGGTGGAATTCCGCCGGAATTTTTAATGGATAACAGCATGTATCCCAGATGCGGAAAAATGGCTCTGTAAAACAAAAAACCTCTCGAACTTTCTCCCATTTTATAATAGCGGAAAACTGGGTAAATTTCAAGGGAATTGCACAAAATTTATCAAACAAATTCGGTGTTTTGCCCGGTGGCAATGTGGAAATTTTCTGGTATAATAGTTTAGCATTCACAAGACAATGTTCATCAGCTTTGAGAAAAAAGTGCGATGAGACCGCCGGGCGTGGCACCGGGGGTCACCAAATGGGAGGTAAACACGCATGAGCAAAAAGTATCTGTACTACTTCAGCGAGGGCAACGATGCCTTCGGCGGCGACAAGGTCACCATGAAGAATACTCTGGGCGGCAAGGGTGCCGGTCTGGCAGAGATGACTGCTGCCGGTATGCCGGTTCCCCAGGCTTCACCATCACTACGGATGCCTGCACCCAGTACTATGCAGACGGCCGTCAGATCAATGACGATATCACCGCTGACATCTTCGAGCATCTCAAGGGTCTGGAAGAGATCACCGGCAAGAAGTTTGGCGACAACACCAACCCCCTGCTGGTCTCTGTCCGTTCCGGTGCCCGTCAGTCCATGCCCGGCATGATGGATACCATCCTGAACCTGGGCCTGAACGATGAGGCTGTTGAGGGCCTGGCCAAGAAGACCGGCAACGCCCGCTTCGCATACGACTGCTACCGCCGTTTCGTGCAGATGTTTGCAGACGTTGTTATGATGGTCCCGAAGAGCCTGTTCGAGGTCGAGATCGACAAGATGAAGGAAGCCAAGGGCGTTAAGAACGACGTGGACCTGACGGCTGACGACCTGAAGGAACTGGTCGGTGTCTTCAAGAAGATCTACGAGGAGAACGAGGGCAAGCCGTTCCCCCAGGATCCCCGCGATCAGCTGATCGAGGCTGTCAAGGCTGTGTTCCGCAGCTGGGACAACCCCCGTGCAAACGTTTACCGCAAGATGAACGAGATCCCCTACGAGTGGGGCACCGCTGTCAACGTGCAGCAGATGGCATTCGGCAACTCCGGCGACCGTTCCGGCACCGGCGTTGCATTCACCCGTGACCCCGCCACCGGCGCAAAGAAGCTGATGGGCGAGTACCTGATCAATGCACAGGGCGAGGATGTTGTGGCAGGTGTCCGCACTCCTTCTCCCATCAGCCACCTGAAGGATCAGATGCCTGAGGTGTACGATCAGTTCGTTGAGATCGCAACCCGTCTGGAGAACTACTTCCGCGATATGCAGGATATGGAGTTCACCATTGAGGACGGCCACCTGTACATGCTGCAGACCCGTAACGGCAAGCGTACCGCACAGGCTGCTCTGCAGATCGCATGCGACCTGGTGGACGAGGGCATGATCACCGAGCAGGAGGCTGTCCTGCGCGTGGAGCCCAAGCAGCTGGATACCCTGCTGCATCCCCAGTTCGATGCTGCTGCCCTGAAGGCTGCTGAAGTCGTCGGCAAGGGCCTGGCAGCTTCTCCCGGTTCCGCCTGCGGCCAGATCGTCTTACCGCTGAGGAAGCAGAGGAGATGGTCAAGTCCGGCAAGATGAAGAAGGTCGTTCTGGTCCGTCTGGAGACTTCTCCCGAGGACATCGTGGGCATGCAGGTCTCTCAGGCATCCTGACCGTCCGCGGCGGCATGACCAGCCACGCAGCCGTTGTTGCCCGTGGTATGGGCACCTGCTGTGTCTCCGGCTGCGGCAATGACAACGAGGTCAAGATCGATGAGGAGGCCAAGACCTTCGAGATCAACGGCCACAAGTTCGTTGAGGGCGACTGGATCTCCATCGATGGTTCTACCGGCAACATCTACGGCGAGCAGGTTGCAACCGTGGCCGCTACCGGCAACAAGAACTTCAACCGCTTCATGGGCTGGGCCGATGCTGCCCGCCAGCTGCTGGTTATGACCAACGCCGATAACCCCCGCGATGCACAGCAGGCCGTTGACCTGGGTGCTGAGGGCATCGGCCTGTGCCGTACCGAGCACATGTTCTTCGCTGAGGACCGCATCAAGGCTGTCCGCGAGATGATCTGCGCTCGTACCGTGGAAGAGCGCGAAGCTGCTCTAGCCAAGGTCGAGCCGTTCCAGCAGGGTGACTTCGAGGCCATGTACCGCATCATGGGTGAGCGCCCGATGACCATCCGCTACCTGGATCCCCCTCTGCACGAGTTCCTGCCCACCAAGGACGAGGACATCAAGGAGCTGGCTGCCGATATGGCATGACCTTCGATGACCTGAAGAACGTGGTTGCTTCTCTGCACGAGTTCAACCCCATGATGGGTCACCGTGGCTGCCGTCTGGCTGTTACCTATCCCGAAATCGCTGCCATGCAGACCCGCGCTGTGATCAAGGCTGCCCTGAACGTCTCCGCTGAGACTGGCTGCATGATCACCCCGCACATCATGATCCCGCTGGTCGGCGAGGTCAAGGAGCTGAAGTTCGTCAAGGACGTTGTGGTCAAGGTCGCTGATGAGCTGATCGCTGCTGCTGGCGTTGACATGAAGTATCAGGTCGGTACCATGATCGAGATCCCCCGTGCAGCCCTGACTGCCGGCGAGATCGCCAAGGAGGCTGAGTTCTTCAGCTTCGGCACCAACGACCTGACCCAGATGACCTTCGGCTTCAGCGTGATGACGCTGCCAAGTTCCTGGCGCTTACTACGAGAACAAGATCTACGAGAGCGATCCGTTCCAGCACCTGGATCAGATCGGCGTGGGCAAGCTGGTGAAGATGGCCGCTCACGACGGCCGTGAGACCCGTCCCGACCTGGGCCTGGGCATCTGCGGTGAGCACGGCGGCGACCCCACGAGCGTGGAGTTCTGCCACAACGTCGGTCTGGACTACGTCAGCTGCTCTCCCTTCCGTGTGCCTATCGCACGTCTGGCCGCTGCGCAGGCTGCGATCAAGAACCCCCGCAAGTGATTGCGTGAGAGCTTGAGAAAGCACAAATAATGCAAGTGAACCGCCCCGGTTTCCGAAAGAGGAAGCCGGGGCGGTTTTTATATCGTGGATTATATTTATTTTACATATTTACACAAAAAGATTTGAAAAGAAGCGGAGGCGGTGACTGGTTGAAAATTTAAGAGCGACTGAGTATAATAAAACTGTAAAATGCTTTATTTAGGAAAAGAGGTCTGTATGGCAAAGTTTGTACCATTTATTATAAAAACAGACGGCAGTCAGAATATCAGTGTGAAAATCGTGCGCATGAAAAAGTCTGATGCGGTACAGACTGAAAAAGAACCCGTCTGGCAAACAAGCTGGTTGTCAGATTATATTCAGGATGATGCCTTTGAAAAGTATGCCTTAAAGACGGGTAATGGCGAATTGGTTGCGCTGGCTGCATACGAAATATTGGAAAATGACGTGATGGTTCATATTACCTACATTGAGAGCCAGCCGGAAAGCAATCCAACAATTGTCGGGCATTCTAAAAAGTATCAGGGCATTGGCCGAGTGTTGATTGCGTACGGAATCAAGCTGTCGATTGACCATGAATGCGGCGGGACGGTCACGTTCGAGGCAAAGGTTCCGGAGCTGGCAGAGCATTATGTCCGGGACTATGGAGCTTGTCCATTGCCGAGTTTTGGTGGAGCACCGCGTTATGAACTTTCTGGTGAGGCGGCAATGAACATCTTTGTAACTTACTTGAAATGAGGTGTGTTTGATGAGTGCAAAAGAATATTTTCAGCGTGATGCAGAGCGAGAGACATTTTATCGCACATTTTATCAAATTTGCAGACGCTTTAATGTCACATGGTCAACAGCAACGCCGGAAGTCCGAGCTTTTATTGAGGAAGTTACCCGTGTGACTTATGAACGGGAAAAAGCAAAGCGTAACGGAGTTTCTCTTAGTACGGTGAAGCCGTTCTTTGGTGATACAGCGTGTTAAAGAAACGGCAGATCACTGTTGCGAACGCTCTGTAATTTTGGCACCCGCCAGGCTGCGATTAAGTCTCCCCGGAAATAAAATCTGGTAGGGTAAAGAAGATAAAAGCTCTTGGCTTCTGTAATGGAGGCCAAGAGCTTTTTGCATCTTGTTTTGTAAGCGGAAAGAGGTTACAATAATAGAAAAGAAAGCGTATATCAGTCGAATAAGGTGGTAGGCCTATGAAGTTTTTCGAAGTGGTTCCCAGTGAACTTTTCTCGCCGCTGGCTTCGCCCAACCGTATTTTATATGCGGATGCACTGGACGTACTGTACGCAGCATACCAAGAAAACTTGAAAATACGGGAAGATGTCTTGTATTCAATGCTGCGCGGCAGGCTGGAGCAGGAACTGGCGGATGCTACGTTTGAAGATGAAGACATTGACGAAGAGGAACTGAGGGATATCTCTGGCCGCGCCCGTTTTTTGATCCGCAAGCTGTGTAGTAAGGGGTGGTTTGAGAAGGAACGTGGGGATGATTTTGAAGAGTATATCACGATTCCTAATTACAGCAGCCGCTTGCTGGAATTATTCCACCAACTCCGCGATGATAGCCCGGCTCGTGGATATTCCTATGTGTTCGGAACGTTCTCTGCATTAAAGGTCGCTGACGATAGCGACAATGCTTACGAAAAAATGACGGCGCTTTACAGTGCCTACGATAACACAACGGCACTGATTAGTTTGTTGCAAATGGTCTATCATAACGTAAAGCATTACTTTCAGATGCAGATCGATATGCAGGATGTCAACCAGGTGCTGGCTGCACACTTCAATGACTTCGGACAAAAAGTTGTGGAGGCATACATCCGTCCGCTGAAAATCAAAGACTCAGTGCCGAAGTATCGTGTCCCAATTCAATCTATACTGAGACGGTGGGAAGAAGATGACGCGCTGCTGATGACGATGGCAAATGAAGCATTGCGTGATAAGCGGGGCAAGACATTGGAAGACTGCCGTGCCGATCTGCTGAGGAAAATTTTCTGGATCGAAGAACGCTATGACAATTTAGAGAAGGACTATCTTGAAGAAATTGATACGCAGGTCCGGCGCTATACCAGGGCAGCAACACAGAAAATCGAGAACCTGACGAACCGAGATCAAAGCGTGCGCGGCAATTTGAATGTTTTGCTGACGGCACTGTCCAGAAACCGCAGGGCATCTGAGCTGGTGGACCAGATACGACCGGCATTTCAATTGTATGAGCAGTCTTTTTTGTCAGAAAAAAGTCTGTGGTACCGTAAGCGTCCCGAAAAACGGACAAAAACCGCGTCGGTGCTGATACAAGATGATCAGGCACCGAATACGGAAGAACAGGTCAGAGCGGCACAGTTACTGCAATCGAAATATGGCCGGGCAGCAGTAAATGCTTACGTGCAGGGATGGCTGGGAGACGCTGACATTCGTTGCTCGGAGGAGCTCTCGCTTGAAGAGGACAAGGATTATATCATGAGTTTGCTGGCAATCCTTGGAAGCAAGGATACATCTGCCGGTTATGTGGTCCAGGAACTCGATGGCATTTTTTGCAAAAATGGCTATTCGATCCCGAAAATGCAGATCCGGAGGAAGGAGAAGAAGCCGTGAATTTTGATTTTGTTACCAATGCAACGGCAAAAGAACTGGAACAATTCAAATCTGTCTGCAATCAGCTGCTCAGCCGCACATACATTGTGCGAACCATCTACCAGCCGGGAAAAGGCAGGGTGGATAACCCAGACTATCTTTTTCTATCACGGCACTATGAGGCTGTACAGGAGTACCTGAGTCTGCTGGACTGGGATTTGCGCAGGGATGAACTGAACGGATACTTTTATGTGTTGAACACAGACGAGGCTAACCGTTGCAACCTCAATAAAAAAGAAACGGCGATTTTGTTGGCATTACGGCTGATCTACGAAGAAAATATGGAGCGTTTGGGTTTGGAGCAGGATGCCGTATGTACTGTGCGGGATGTGCTGGAAAAAGTGGTGACCGACTATCCAGTTTTTCCGGCTAAGCCGAATATGGAAGAGGTCAAACGCGCGTTTACGGTACTGGAAAACCATTCTGTGATTCAAAGACTGGAAGGAAAATTCAACCAGGGCAGCTGCAGGATCGCAATATTGCCAACCATTCTTTCTGCGGTCTCCAGCGAAAAGCTGAACTTGGTGGTGTCTGTTTTGAAAAAGGAGGAAACAGATGAAGAAGCTGAAGAAGATCCTGCTGATCAACTGGCTCTATTTCAGTAAGGAACTGATTGAAGTGGGCGACATCAATTTCCTGACCGGCAAGAACGGCGCCGGAAAGTCAACGGTCATCGATGCACTGCAGATCGTGCTGCTGGGCGAGACAAATTCCCGCAATTTCAATCAGGCAGCCAACGAAAAATCGCAGCGCACATTGGAAGGCTATCTGCGCGCCGACATGATGATAACAGCCCGTATTCCCGCCGTGGTAAGGACTTTTCTACCTATATTGTCTGCGAATTTCAGGATGAGATGGAGGGCAGCAGCTTTGTGACGGGCGTTACCTTTGACTGCCGCAGCGATGGAAGTTACCGTGATACATTCTTTATTTACACGGGGACACTGCCGGAAAATTGCTTTATTGAGCAGGGCGAGGCAATGGAGATTTCTGCACTTCGCCGTTTTTTGAAGCAGAACTATGCACGGGCAGAATTTTACGATACCCAAAAAGAGTATCGCCGCAACATGCTTGCAAAGTGGAACGTCCACAACGAGCAGGTCTTACGGATGATGAAGAAGGCTGTTTCGTTCCGGCCAATTGTGGATATCCAAAAATTCATCACGGAAAACATCTGCGATATTCCGGATAAACCCAATATTGAGCTGATGCAGCAAAACATCCGGATTATAAACGGCACGAATTGCTGGCGCAGCGTCAGCAGGAAAAGCTGGATGCGCTGCAGCAAATCAGCAGGCTGTATCAGGAGATGAACCAAGCCATAGACCGCTGCCAAATTCAGAAGTTTCTGGTACGGTGGGCAAAAAAAGAAGCTGCGCAGACAGAGATCGACCAGAGGGAATTGGAACGAACTGAATGCAAGGAGAACCTTGCAAATGTGAATGAGCAACGGGAGGAGCTTGAGCGGCAGATCGAACAGAAAGAAACGCGCCGCAGTGAGCTTGAGCTGGCCTGCAGGCAGAGCAACGTTTTCCAGGAGGAAGAGCGTCTACTCAACATGGAAAAGGCTCTGAGAGATGAGCAGAAAAAGCTGGAACAGGGTCTGCAAAATCTTGAAGTGGAGATTAAGCGGGAAGCACGGCGTTTGCAGAGATTCTGTGGGGAGATACAAGAACTGGAACCGGAAGAACTTCTCATACCGGTGCAGGAAGCGGCGAACACTGCGCAGAAAGCATATGCTGTATTTACTGGTGACGAGAAGGGATTGTTTGCCCGGCCTGTGGAGTTGTTTGAAACGGGGCAGCAGGCAGCGGCCGAATTGTCGGATGCTGTCCGCAGTGCGGCTCATAAAACAGAGGATCGTATTGCAGAGCTGAAGAAGCAAGCCGACCAGAAAAGTGCGGTGCTTGCAAATCTGCGCAGGAACATCAAAGATTATCCCCATGGGCTTCTGCTGTTCAAAGACCGGCTGGAAAAGGATCTGGCGGATAAAACGGGGCATGCGGTTCCCGTTTATATTCTGGCTGATGTGCTGGAAATGGCAGATGAGCGCTGGCGTGGAGCGGTAGAAGGCTACCTAAATAACCAGAAATATTATCTGCTGGTGGAGCCGGGACGTTATCAGGATGCACTCAACATTTACGACCGGCTGAAGCAGGAAGCAGAGTACCGTGCGTTTGGTCTGGTAGATATCGGAAAACTGCGGGAAAAAGAAACACTTCGACCGCTGCCCGGCAGTCTGGCAGAAAAGGTGGAGACAGAAAACAAGCTGGCACGCAGCTATGTGGACTATCTTCTGGGTCGGGTGATATGCTGCGACACGGCAGAACAGTTGCGCTGCTATAAGACGGCAATTACGGCAGAAGGAATGCTGTATCAGGCTATGTGGCCCGCGCACTTCGGAAGGGCTGGATGGAAGACGCCTTCATCGGGCGGCGTGCGGTGCAGCTCCGCATCGACCATCTGGAAAAGGAACTGGCCTGTCTGCAGGAAGAGCTGCGGCATTGGCAGCCGCTCCAGAAGCAGCTGACCGGCCTGCAGGAGCCGCTTTTTACCCAAAGATTCGTCCGAATCGATGTGGCGCAAAAGCAGGAGACTACCAGCGCGTCCAGATGATCATCAAGGAAATCGCAGAAGTCAAAAATCAGCTTTCCCAGCTGAATCTGTTCTGGTTGGATGAGCAGCGGCGCATCATTGAACAGTTGAAAGAAGAGATCCTTGCATTCAATAAGGAAAAAGATGCGAAAAATGTGCAAAAAGGGAAGTTGGAAGGCCGCATCCATCAGCTGGAATATGAGATTTTGCCGGAAAAATACCAACAGTATGAGGCCATCGAAGATGTTTTGAACGAGGAGTTCACGAAGGAATACCGAGAAACCATCGGCGTTCCCCGCTATCGGCAGGAGCTTGTCCGCTTGAAAAAGGCAGATGTCATCCGCAAGAACTTCGGCGACAGTTTGGCGCAGAGCACAAAGGCGATGGACGGGGCTCAGAAGAAACTGTTTGCAGCACGCAGAGAATATGCAGAACGGTTCAAACCCTGTGCATTCCAGATCGAGGTGATGGATAACACCGAATACGAGGAAGAACGGCGTACTCTGCAGGAAAGCGAGCTGCCCCGATACAAAGAAAAAATTCGGGCGGCACGGGAAAGCGCAATGGAGCAATTCCAGAACGATTTCCTTGCCAAACTGAAATCCAGCATCGACCAGGTGCAAGAACAGGTGCACAATTTGAACAAGGCCCTGCGCCAGGCACAATTTGGCACAGACAAGTACCAATTCCGTGTAGGGCCAAACCCGGATTATCTGGATTACTATAACATGATCATGGCAGATGAACTGATGGAAGGCGAATCCGGTCTATTCGCACTGCCCTTTCAGCAAAAATACGGCCCATTGATCGAAAAACTGTTCAGCCAGATCACAATGGCAGACGATACGCAGCTCAATGCCCGCAAACAGAGCGAACTGCAGGAGAATATCGTCCGCTATACAGACTTCCGGACGTATCTGAAGTTTGATTTGGAAACGACCGATCAGAACGGTTCCAAGCAGCTGCTTTCTCAAACACTGAATATGAAGTCTGGTGGTGAAACACAAACGCCATTCTATATTGCGGTGCTGGCCTCGTTTGCCCAGCTGTACCGCGTCAACGATGCTACCCGTTTTGGTAATACGGTGCGTCTGGTGGTGTTCGATGAAGCTTTCAATAAAATGGATAGTGACCGGATCACGGAGAGTGTACTCCTTCTCCGAAAGATGGGGCTGCAGGCGATCATCTGTACGCCGCCGGATAAGGTCTCGGACATTATGCCCATTGCAGACCGTACATTATTAGTGGACAAATCCGGATACCGGATGCACATCATTCCATTTGGAAAGGAGATGCAGAATGAAGGAAGCACAGGTGATCCTGAATCGTCTGCTGGATAAGTTTGAAAACAGTAAGCATCTTTCTGAACCCAACACATCCAGACGTCGGGTAATGCTGCGCATTGATAAAAGGGAGTTGCCGGAGTATCAATACGAAGATGCGGTGGTTCGGGATGCTTACAATATTGCAGCGCGGGAGCTGGAGCAGCAGGCTTTGGTGCGTCTGGAATGGGCGAGAAAGCAGAGCGTTCTCTCCTGCATTGTGCTGGATCTGGAACGGGTCGCACAGTGCTATGAATGCGCCGACAGAGTGCATCCGCGAAAAAAGGCAGAAGAGGTTGCAAACATCATCATGCAGAAGCTGGCAGACAATCCCGTTCCATGGATCGCGGCATGGAGGAATGCTGTATGTGCTCAGGTGCGGAACAGCATGAAAGTGCCAACGTATTGCAGGGAAAACGACGGTCTGCTGCAGGAGCTTTTGCTCACGTTTCAACGGTATGCGGAGCTGTCCGGCAGTGTGACGATGCGTGCATTCAGCAGCCAGTGTTTTCACGATACCAAGTATTTTGAGCGAAATGTACGGGAGCTGTTTCTTACCATTGCACGAAAGTACAATACCCAACTGGCGGCGGCCTGTACAGAAGCGGAACTTGGTGAGCGGGATCAGCTTGCATTTCTGGGAATCTATGCCCGCCCGGAGCTTTACGAACTCTCGGGCGATTGCGCAATCTGCTTGAAGAAGGGAGAACTACAGCTCAGCGCAGCAGAACCTTATGGATTGGCTTTGCCCAGTACACTTGTGTCAGAGATTGTGGACATTGAACTGAAAAACATCTGCTGCATTACCTTTATCGAAAATAAAACGAACTATGATGAATATTTGCTGGCGGAAAAACAGCCGGAAGAACTTGTTGTTTATCACGGCGGCTTTCTGAGCCGCGGAAGAAAAAACTTTTTGAAAAACTGGCTGCTGCGGCAGGGGAAACCATGCAAATTCGATTCTGGGCAGATATTGATCTGGGCGGTTTTTGCATGTTTGAAAACCTGCAAACGGTGTTCCCACAGCTTGAACCCATGCGTATGGAAGGGCGCTTTGTGGAACAGTACCACAAAAATGGCCTGAAGCGGCCGGAGCAGTATCTGAAGAAGCTGAAGGAAGAGCGGAATGCGGGAAGACATACGCTGTTTGTTGATGCAATTGATAAGATTTTGCAATATGGGGTCACAATCGAACAAGAAACATTTCTGGAGTAGAATTCATGCGAAGATAAAAACGCTTGTTGACCTATAGAAACGTACTATTATTCTTTTCAACGCCCTGCAATTTTGGAACCCGCCCAGGCTGCAATTAAGTCTCCCCGGAAATAAAATCTGGTAGGACAAAGAAGATAAAAGCTCTTGGCTTCTGTAATGGAGGCCAAGAGCTTTTTGCATCTTGTTTTGTAAGCTGAAAGAGGGTACAATGATAGCAGAAGTATGCACATCAATGAGGTGATACTATGCTGAATGTCTTTTACGGTGATATGAAGGAAGCGGTGTACAATACGGCTTCTTATTTCAAATACGACTACGAGGAAAGCTGGATCATCGACCCGATGGTCAAGGAAATGATTCAGGATGTAGATAGCTCCACTGTGATTGACAGTGGTATCATCGACAGCCCGGTCTTAGGCAAAATTCCACCGACTGCTTTGTCTGGTGGTGTAAAGACACTGATTTTGGTAAAGTTTGAGCCAGAGAAAGTGTTCAATGCATCGACTTGTGGTGACAACTGTGCAAAGTGGCTGCTCAAAATTGCAGAGCAGGAGGATCGCACGGTGAATTTGCGTCACCTGATGGATTTTGGCAAAAAACCATTTACAGTAAAAGTGCTGAATACAAATCAAATCGTTCACAGTATGGAAGAGCTGATTTTGGCCGCAGGTGAGTTTGTGTAAAGGGGCTGACAGAAATGAAAGGCATTCATAAAGTGGTCGTTGGCACAAAGTACTTGAAATATGAATTTGAACTGCGCCGCAACTTAACCATCATTCGCGGGGATAGCGCAACGGGTAAAACGACTCTCGTAGATATGATCCGTACCCATATGAACGATGGAGAGAGTGGACCGGTTACTCTAAATTGTGATAAAAGTTGCTACGTGGTAGAAGGAAATCTTTGGAAGGGACAACTTGACAATATTCAGGACAGCATTGTTTTTATCGACGAAGGAAACGAGTTTGTCAGGATCAAAGATTTTGCGCGTGCGATTCAGCAGACGGACAACTATTACGTCATCGTGACCAGAGAGGGTTTGTCTGCCTTGCCATACAGTGTGGAAGAAGTGTATGGTATCCGAACCTCTGGTAAGTATGGCTCACTGAAACAGAGCTATCATTCGTTCTATCGAATTTACCCGGATAGTACGACTGAGAATATTAAGCCGGAGAAGATCTTGACTGAGGACAGCAATTCGGGTTATCAGTTTTTTGACGCGGTCTGTGCAGAGCATCAAATGCAGTGTGATACTGCAAACGGAAAGTCCAATGTGTTTTCCTATTTGAAGGCTCATAGGGATGAAAAATTATGGTGATTGCAGATGGTGCAGCATTTGGTCCTGAAATGGACAGGGTATTGCAGCTGGTGCATACAAGAGAAAATCTAGTGCTATATTTGCCGGAATCCTTTGAATGGCTGATACTTTCTTCTGGAATCCTGAAAGATACGGAGGTTGCACAGATATTGCAGACACCGTCTGACTACATCGATGGCAAAGACTATTTCAGCTGGGAACGTTACTTTACTGCACTTCTGACAGAGAAAACGGCTGGAACTTATCTGAATTATACTAAGAAAACGCTAAACAAGGCCTATTTGAGTGATAGCACGAAGAATGCGATTCTGGGTCAGATGATGAAAGGGAAACAGGAGTAAATTGGAAGATGCACATGAAAAAGGTGCGAGGCAAAATATGAAACTTATAACGAAAGAAGTTCAAATCCTGAGAAAAAATTCTGGATTTGGGATGAAAAAATCACAAATAAACAAGATGGGCGAATTTACCCTCATAATACAACGAACGTAGGATCTGGGAAAAGTGTTGCGGTATACCAACTAAGCGAGAGTGGCAAGGAAGAACAGATTGCACAACTAGAAATTCCAGATTATAAAAAATTGGAGGAGTATTATTGGCAAGAAAAAGAGATATGTTTGGATTATACGTATATAGATGAATTTGAGTGGCTTGGAGATAAAGTACCTTATGAAGTAGAAGGAAATCCTTATAGAGAATATGAAAAAATAACAGCTAGGGCAGCGATTTTTTATTCTGAAGAGCCAAAACTGATTCATCTTATGCAGTTGAAGATTCAAAGTGAAGATTTGGATTTTTCATATGCAGGATTTTATAATCTAAATCTTGATATATGCGATATTACCCTTGTAAATGGAAATGTTGAATTTAGCGATGCTCATATTATAGAAACGGAGATTTCATTAGGAGGAATTGAGTGTGGCGGAAGTAGATATTTTACACCAGAAGTATCATTTCGTTACATAAAAGCCCGCAAATCGAAAATTTTAACGATGCTAATGACGCAATCTTTAAGTTTGGATTTTTTATGTGCCAAAACAGAAGAAACAGAGGTTTGCTTGGATCCGCTGCCGAAGACTTTTGAAAATTTGTGTTTTGTGAAATCAAATATTTCTCAAGTAAAGTTGTCTAATGCGTCAATAAGAGAATTAGACATTAGAGAAGCAAGATTTGATTGCTTGGAATTGCTGTGTTGTGAAATTTTGGGTAAAAGTAATCTTAGTGGAAGCATAAAAAGATTTCTATTTAATGATTGCATAAATACAAATATTTTAAGGATTGCATTAGAAGATACAGAAGAAGTATCATTTGAGGATGCAATCAATAGTGGGAGAATTTATTTTAAAGACTTTCCTAAACTAGTTGAAAAGATTACCGAAAAAAAGAATGAACAACTCTTGATGCTAAAGGAAAATTTTAGACAGCTCGGGGAATATGATAATGAAGATATTTGTCATCTTCATTATCAAAAAGCGAAAACGAAAGAAGAAAAAAGATAATTATATAAGAGGATTACGCAGCTGCTGGATTGGATTAGCGGATATGGAACCAAACCGTGCCGAACATTTTTAACTATAATTCTTCTGATTTTAATATTCGGAACGGCATATTATGTAATGCCATGTTTACAATATCAAGGAGTAAGTGGATGGCTAGAGTGCATTTATGCGAGTGCCATTACTTTTTTTGCAGTAGGCTATGGCGATCTTTTTCCTGCTACACTTGCAACGAAGATGGTTTCATTGGTAGAGGCGTTCTCTGGAGTGACAATGACAAGCTATTTTTTGGTGCTTCTTTCGAGAAAGGTCATTCGATAATGATTAATGTCATGGTGGAGTAAAACGAACGCTCTGTAATTTTGGCACCCGCTCAGGCTGCGATCAAGAACCCCCGCAAGTAATCGCGTGAGGGCTTGAGAAAGCACGAATAAAGCATAATGAACCGCCCCGGTTTCTGTAACAGGAAGCCGGGGCGGTTTTTTGCGCTCACGGAGGGCAGATGAAAAACGCAGTATGAATATATACCATATAAAAATGAATATATGCTAAAATTTCGGGAAAATACTTGCATTTTCATTAAAATGGGTGTATTATAACACCTGCCGACGAAATGCCGACAATCAACAAGAGAGGGATCGATACTATTATGTCTTGGAAGAAGAAAATTGCTGCGGCTTTCATCGCCTGTGCGATGACGCTTGCCGTGGTTCCTTCCGCCTTCGCCTGCACGGCACTCTATGTCGCAGCGACCTCACCGAGGATGGCACCACCATGTTTGGCCGGATCGAGGATCTGGCACCAACGATTACAACAAGCTGTTCAACGTCAGCCTGCCGGGAAGCACACCGCGGGCGAGGTGTACGAGGCTGCTACGGCTTTACCTACACCTTCACCCACGACAGCTACCGCTACACCGCCCGCCGGGACGACAACGGTCTGGGTGTCTGCCCGGACTGCGACAGCACCCACGAGCACACCCCCTATGAGGAGGCTGGCACCAACGAGAAGGGCGTCATGGTCTCTGCCACCGAGTCTCTCTACGGCACCGACGCCGTGCTGAGCGTAGATCCTATGTGGACAACGGCATTGAGGAAGCCGAGATCACCACGGTGCTGCTGAGCGAAGCTTCCACGGCCCGCGAGGGTGTTGCCCTGCTGACCTCCATCTACGACAACGCCGGTGCAGCCGGCGGCTCCGGCGTGTTCATTGCCGATCAGAACGAGACCTGGTTCGTGGAGAACCTGACGGGCCACACCTACCTTGCCCTGAAGCTCTCCTCCAGCGTGGTCTTCATGCAGCCCAACGTCGCCGCTATGGGCAAGATCGATCTGGATGACACCGACCATGTGGTGGCCTCTGCCAACCTGATCTCCGTGGCCCAGAAGGCCGGTACCTTTGTGGGCGATGCCGCTGCCAACGTCATCGACCTGGATGCCTCCTACAACGGCGACATCGCATCGGACCGCATGGCAGTCGGCCTGAACTACCTGTACGGCACCGACACCTTTACAAAGGACAACTACAGTGAGACCGACTTTGCCATCAGCAACGTCGGCGAGAACGGTGCCATCGTCCCGGTCTACTCCAACATCCAGCTGACCAAGAAGTTCTCGGTGGAGGATTCCATCCACTTCTTTCAGACCGAGCCCATCGGCAAGACGGGCAATGTGGAGACTCATCTATTCCAGGTGAGCGCCACCGGCGATCTGAACACCGCCATTACCGAGTGGACCGCTTTTGACGACGACGTGTACAACGCCTTCGTCCCTTACTATCCGATGCTGACCACCGACACTGCAGATGTCTACAAGGTCTCGGTCCATAAGGTCACCCGTTCCGACGAGCAGCCCACCGAGGCGTCTGGTATCAGGATGCCAAGGGCCGCTACTACACCTACCCGGACGACTGGACCGACTCCTTCTACGGCGTGCGTGACGCCCTCTCCAACCTGCTGACCTACGGCAGCAATGGCAATCAGGTCACCGCAAAGGATCAGGTTGCAGCCAAGGCCAGTTATGCCGCGCTCCAGCAGGAGATCATGGCCGACTACGCCGATATGAAGGCGCCGTTGCCGCCGCCGACACGCTTGAGGCCAAGCAGGCTGCCGCCACCAACGCCAGCAATGCCATGAGCCAGAAGGTGTACAACACCACCCTGAAGATGTACAATAAGCTCCAGGCCAAGACGGCCGCCCGGGCATGGGTCAGCTCCCTGCTGCACTGAGGCTTTGCAGCGCCTGAGGCGTTTCCCATAAAACCGCAGCGCCCCCGGTTTCCATGACAGGAAGCCGGGGGCGTTTTGTGTATGACTGCTCCTTGCAAACGCCGCCCATTCGTTCTATATGACAAGGCAAAACTGCCGGAATTCTATTTGCAGGAAGAAAATTTGGAGAAGATCATTGCGGAGATGGGGTAAAACACACTGGAAATTCACAAATAACGTATCATCGTTGCTCCGAACGCTCTGTAATTTTGGCACCCGCCCAGGCTGCGATCAAGAACCCCCGCAAGGTTTTGCGTGAGCGCTTGAAAAAACACAAGTAACGCAATCGAACCGCCCCGGTTTCTGTAACAGGAAGCCGGGGCGGTTTTTGTGTCATTTGCTGAATCTGAAGGATCCGCTTGTAAAGTTGGGAAAAAAGGTGTAATATTGGTGTGCGGAGATTTAGAACAATGCATGATATGTAATGTCTCTGTGATCCGCATCAGCGGATGTGCTCCGAATGCTTGATAGGGAGCAACACTTTCCCCGCCTTGCGGGGTAACAGCCGAAAAACGGCAGACATCAAAAAAACTGAAAAAACCCATGAAAAAAGCAACAAAAGTCCGCTTTATAGGACTTTATGCGTGCTATTCTATCCTCAGAGAAACCCCGATGATGTGGAAAAAGCGATTTTCCTGACTGCAGTGGAGGTGGAACAGGATGAAACAACGCGGTATTCCCTACGAAGTGCGGCTGTTTGCGGGCAAGACAGACCCGGCGAGCAGTGCCTACTGGCTGCCGCTCTGGATGCACCTGCGGGATACGGCGGGTATTATGGTGTATCTGGTGCAGAGGTGGCTGCCGGAAAGCGTCCGTCAGCATATCGAGCTGGACGAGGACCTGCTGACACAGACCGCCTGCTTTCTGGGGTGGGTGCATGATATTGGTAAATTGAGCGGCTGTTTTGCCGGGCCTATTATGGAACTTCTGCCGGAGCCCAGACAGCGCCTGGAGAAATACACAACGCTCAGTTACCGGGAACAGAACCGCAAGTATTCACGTCACGCGCTGGCGAGTGAGGCCATCTTGCGGTGGCTGAAATGCCCCAACGGGCTTGCATCGGTAGCAGGCGCACACCACGGCAAGCCACAAACCGGAAGAATGTGCTTGACCAGCTGGGGGATAAGAACGAAAGAGGCAGCTGGGAATCCAACTATTGCCCGAGGGGGAACAGGAATTCTGGGAGAGCTGCTGGCGGGAACTGTTTGACTACGCCTTGCAGGAAAGCGGCTTTTCCAGTGCGGAGGAGCTGCCGCAGCTGACCATCCCGGCTGAGATCCTGCTGACCGGCCTGCTCATTATGGCGGACTGGATCGCCAGCAATACCCGGTATTTTCCGCTCATCCCTGTGGAAGAGGTGGGCAGCGATACCCTGTATCCTGCCTGTGTCGATCGGGCGTGGGAAGCGCTGGACCTGACCTCCCCATGGGAAGCGCAGTCGGATGTGTCTGACCCGGGAGCATTTGAACAACGGTTTGGCTTCCCGCCCAATGAAGTCCAGCGGGCCATGCTGGAAGCTGTCAGCCAGGCCCAGGAACCGGGAATGTTCATTCTGGAAGCACAGATGGGCGTGGGCAAGACGGAGGCCGCGTTGGGTGCGGCAGAGATTTTAGCCAAGCACGGCGGTGAGGGCGGCATCTTCTTTGGTCTGCCCACCCAGCCACCGCCAACGGCATCTTTGGGCGGCTGCTGGCATGGGCCGAAAAGCAGCCGGATGGGTTGGAGCACTCCATCAAGCTGGCCCACGGCATGGCCGAACTGAACGAGGCCTACCTCCGATTGCAGCAGGACACGGTGTGGGTGGAGGAGGATCTGGAAGCAGACCCCGATGCTGACCCGGAGAGCCGGGTGATGGTGCATCAGTGGTTCCGCGGCAATAAGCAGGGGCTGTTGGCTGATTTTGTCATCGGCACGGTGGATCAGCTGTTACTGGCAGCGCTCAAGCAAAAACATGTGATGCTGCGCCACCTTGGCCTTGCGGGCAAGGTGGTGGTCATTGACGAGTGCCACGCCTATGACGCTTACATGAACTGCTATCTTGACCGGGCGCTGACCTGGCTGGGCCGGTACAAAGTGCCGGTGATCCTGCTTTCGGCTACCCTGCCCGCCAAGCGCCGGATCGAGCTGGTCGGGGCCTACCTGAATGGAAGAACCGCTCCGGACGGCTTATGGCAGACCTGCCGGGGCTATCCGCTGCTGACCTGGACGGACGGCAAACAGGTGGAGCAGATGACCATCCGCTGGAAACCGAATCACGCAGAGTGGAGGCATTCCCGCTGACCGAGGAACAGCTGACTGACACTCTGCGCAGTGCCTTGCGGGAGGGCGGCTGCGCGGGCGTGATCGTCAATACCGTGAAAAAGGCGCAGGCCATTGCGGCCCGTCTGCGGGCAGAACTGCCGGAGTTTGAGGTGGTGGTATTCCACGCTCAGTTCCTCATGCCCGACCGTGCCGCCAAAGAAGAGACGCTGATGAAGCGCATCGGCAAGCACTCCACCCCGGAACAGCGGGATAAGCTCATTGTGGTGGGCACGCAGGTGCTCGAGCAATCCCTTGATATCGATCTGGATCTTCTGGTCACAGAGCTCTGCCCCATGGATCTGCTTTTACAGCGCATCGGACGACTGCACCGCCACGAGGGGCGGGCTCGTCCCCGGCCGGTGGCGCAGGCCCGCTGTGCCGTGTTGGACACTGGACGGAGGAGTTCGACGAGGGCAGCAAGGCGGTTTACGGGGAATGGCTGCTCTGGCGCACCCGCAAGTTCCTGCCCACCGCCATCACCCTGCCCCATGATATCGCCCCGCTGGTGCAGGATGTCTATGGCTGGGAGCCTGACCCTCTGCCCGCCAGCCCGCAGAGCACTGCGGCCCGGGCGGAGTACGAAAAGGCCCAGCAAATCAAAATGGGCAAGGCAGAGACCTTTACCATCCTGCCGCCAGAAGAGCACAGAAAGCGCCCTTCCCGGAATACGCTGGACAATTGGATGAATGATGTGGGTGCTGTCAGTGACAACGGTGCTCGCGCGGCGGTGCGTGACGGAGACCCTTCCGTTGACGTGCTGGTCCTGATGCGGGATGCGGCGGGAAATGTCCGCTTCCTGCCCGATGAAACGGGGCAGCCCGGTGCCTGCGTGCCCACGGACGAGCCGCCTCAGCCGGAGATGGCGCTTCAAATTGCACGGCAGAAGCTGCGCCTGCCCGGATATTTCAGCAAGCGGTGGTCGGTGGAACAGACCATCGACGCACTGGAAGCCGGAACCGGGAAGTGTTCGGGCTGTGGCAGCAGTCGCCGTTGCTGCGGGGAGAACTGATCTTACTGCTGGATGACCACCTGACCGCACAGCTTGCCGGCAGGTGCTGCAATACGACCGTGAAAACGGTCTGACCTACCGGAAGGAGGAAGAGAATGAAGCAAATTGAGTATAATTTGCTGGAGGAACGCTGGTGCGGGTGCGCGGGCAGGATTACACCGTGCAGGAAGTTTCTCTGCCGGATGCCCTGCTGCACGCCCACGAATACCGCGACCTGGCCGGAGAACTGCCACGCAGGATGCCGCCATGCTACGGCTGCTGTTGGCGGTTCTGCACACGGTGTTTTCCCGGGTGGATGGAAACGGGACGCCGGCCCCCTTTGAGGAAACGGACGATGCCCTGACCCGCTGGGAGGAGCTGTACCGGCTGGGGCATTTTCCGGAAGCGCCCATCCGGGCCTATCTGGAGCAGTGGCGGGACCGCTTCTGGCTTTTCCACCCGGAACGCCCCTTCTGGCAGGTGCCGGAAGCGAAGATCGGCACAGAATACACCGCTTCCAAGCTGAACGGGGAGCTTTCTGAGAGCAGCAACAAGCTGCGGTTATTCTCGTCCTATGCGGGCGAAGGAAAAGAGGGCCTGACTTATGCACAGGCAGCGCGGTGGCTGCTGAGTGTGAATGGCTACGATGACACCTCTGCAAAGCCCAAGGGCAAGGGTCTGCCCTCGGTGGGCGCTGGCTGGCTGGGAAAGCTGGGGTACATTCAGGCGCAGGGCAGCAACCTGTTCGAGACTTTGATGCTGAACCTGACCCTGCTGCAGGATGGCGTGAAGCTGTGGGGGGAGAATCATCCCTGCTGGGAACTGGAACAGCCCCACAGTGCAGAGCGCACAGAAATCGCCCTGCCGGACAATCCTGCGCAGCTGCTGACCTGCAATCCCGGCGGCTCCTGCTCGACCGAGAGGGGGAGACCGTGACCGGCTTTACCCTGCTGGGCGGCGATTTCTTCGCAAGAGAGAATGCATTTGCGGAACAGATGACCGTCTGGCGTGACCCGGATGCCAAAAAGAGCAAAAAGACCGGGCAGGTCACCTTTGTGCCCAGCCGTCACGACCCGGCAAAGCAGTTCTGGCGGGAGTTTCCGGCAGTGTTCTGTGAGGAAGGGGAGAGTGTCCGCAAGCCCGGCGTTGTCCGCTGGGTGGAAACGCTCCAAGACCCGGACTGCCCGCTGGAACACAAGCAGCTGATCCGCTTTGCCATCAACGGCATGAAGTATGGCGATAAGGATTTCTTCGTGAACGATTCTTTCAGCGACAGCCTGACCTTCCAGCTTTCGCTTCTGGGCAAAATGAAAAAGAAGTGGCGGGAGATGGTCACAAAAGAGATCGGGCGCTGCGAGCAGGCCGCGCAATACGTCGGCCGCCTTGCCTGGGAGCTCTCCCTTGCGGCGGGAGATAAGAACGATACGACCGCGGAATCCGCCCGCACCCAGTTCTACTTTACCATCGACCAGCCGTTCCGGCTCTGGCTGCAGAGCATTGACCCCGAAACGGACAAGCTGGACGAAAAAGCCGATGAATGGCAGGAGAAAGCCCGCAAACTGGCCGCAGAGCTGGGCCGCCAGATGGTGGAGCGGGCCGGAAATGCCGCCTTTGTGGGCCATAGGGTCGAGGTGAAAACAGGCGGTAAAAAGGACGAAAAGAAAACCGTTCTGTATACGGCCCCCAAGGCCTACAATAGCTTCCTGTACGATCTGCGGAAGCTCTACCCGAAGAAAGAAGGAGGAACAGCATGATAACGGATGCGATCCATGATTATGTGGCCGGACAGCTGAGCGGGCTGTGGAGCTGCCCAAACCCCAGCGGCGTGCCCGGCTGGCAGAGCTGCGCAGGGGCGTTGGGCATCAGCCCGGCGATCTGCCGGCACTGTGGGGCAGCTTCCTGCAGGAACTGCCCAAAGAGCTCTGGGGCAGGGAAACGGCGGCAGGAGAGTGCCGGAAACCATCGGAGGCCGAGTGGGCGGTCTACCTTGCCCTGACTCTTTACGCCTGCACCAGCAGGGAGAAGAGAACGTTTCCATGAATGAAAAGGGCTGCACGCTGGGCAGGGCGGTGCGCCTGCTGGCCCAGAATTCCGCAGCTGCCGCGCAGGACTGGACCGAGAGCAGCGTCCTGCGCCGGTTCAACGCACTGGCCACAGCGGATTCCATGCCCGAGGTCTCCCACTACCTCCGGGGGATGGTGCAGCTGTTCCGGGGAAATGAACCGAAGCTGAAACTGGATTATCCCCGGCTGGCTGTGGAGCTGTACCGGTTCCAGCTCCCGGATCAGGCAGCCAATGTCCGCCTGCAGTGGGGCCGGGACCTCTACCAGATGAATGCCGACACACCTGAAACCGAAGAAAAGGAGAATTGAAATGGATACCAAGCGTCTGTATGTTGATTTTCATGTGCTGCAAACGGTGCCGCCCAGCTGTGTGAACCGCGACGATACCGGCAGCCCCAAGACGGCTGTCTATGGCGGTGCCACCCGCGCCCGGGTATCCTCTCAGGCGTGGAAGCACGCGATCCGCAAAATGTTTGCCGAAGAAATGGCCGACATGGTCGAGACTGGAAAACGTACCCTGAAAGCAACTGACCTTGTGGCCGGGGAATTGGCCGCACTGGCTCCTGAACTGGACGATGCCAGACTGAAAAAGGATGCAAAAAAGGCACTGGAAAATGCAGGCATCAAGCTGAAAGATGACAACAACGCCGCCCTGCTCTTTTTGAGCACGGCCCAGGCCCGGGCGCTGGCCCGGCTGGCCGCCGAGGACTGCGAGGAGAAGGATGACTACAAAAAGGCCCTGAAGGAGAACCCTTCGGTGGATATGCTCTGTTTGGCCGGATGGTCGCCAGCGATCCTTCCCTGAATTACGATGCCGCCGCTCAGGTGGCCCACAGCATCTCCACCCATGCCGTACAGAACGAGTTTGATTACTTCACCGCCGTGGATGACTGTGCCCCGGAGGATTCGGCAGGTGCGGGCCATCTGGCACGGTGGAGTACAACTCTTCCACCTGTATCGCTATGCCACCGTCAACATGGTGGAACTGGTGCACCTGCTTGGGGCTGAAAAGGCAGCCCAGGCTGTCCGGGTGTTCGGCGAAGCCTTCATCCGCTCCATGCCCACCGGAAAGCAGAACAGCTTTGCCAACCGCACCCTGCCGGATGCTGTCTATGTCACCCTGCGGGAGGATCAGCCTGTGAACCTCTGTGGTGCCTTTGAAAAGCCGGTGCGCAAGAGCCCCGAGGGATATGCGGAACCCTCCAAGACGGCGCTGAAGCAGTATGCGCAGCAGGTGTATGCCTGCTATGCGGATGCTCCGGCCCAGAGCTTTGCTGTGGGCATCGGGCTGGACGAGCTGGCCCCGGCCATGCCCCTGAACCAGATGCTCACCGCGCTGGAACGTGCCGTAAAGGAGAAGCTGCCCGGAAATGAGGTGTGACCATGGCAACGCTGTTGCTTCGGCTGGCCGCGCCCCTGCAATCGTGGGGTGCGGATTCCAAATTTGAGACCCGCAAAACGAACCGGGAACCCACAAAAAGCGGTGTCATTGGCCTGTTGGCAGCGGCTCTGGGCCTGCGCCGGGACGATGCCGCAGGTCTTGCCCGGCTGAACGGCCTGCACTTTGCCGTCCGTGCTGACCGGGAGGGCAGCCTGCTGGTGGATTTCCACACAGCCAACCGGGAAGAGGATCGGAAAAAAGGCAAGGCTCCCTATGTGACCTACCGCCATTACCTGCAGGATGCGGTCTTTCTGGTGGGGCTGGAAAGCGAGGACACCGCCCTGTTACAGGAACTGGAAACGGCCCTGAAACATCCGGTCTACCCGCTGTATCTGGGGCGGCGTTCCTGCCCGCCCACCCTGCCGCTCTTCCTTGGTATCCGGGCCGGGAACTGCTGGATACCTGCGGGCAGAACCGCTGTTGGTGAAACAGAGGAATGGGGCCCCTTGCACATCGTGGCAGACGCGGACCCGGCGGATGCTGCTGCCGTGCCCCGGCGTGATCTGGCGGTGTCGTTCAGCCCCATCCACCGGCAGTACGGCTTCCGCCCAGTGCGGGAGTGGAACACAAACTCGCCGGAAATGCCCGGCGCGACCGAACATGATGCAATGGCAGAATTGAGGTGAGAAATCATGTATCTATCCCGCGCAGAACTTGACCCGACCCGCCGTGAGACCATGGTGGCGCTGATCTCGCCCCAGAAATTCCATGGCGCGGTGGAAAACGCTTTTCCCGGTGCGCGCCGCCGCAGGCTGTGGCGGCTGGATCAGCTGGGAGAAAAACTGTACCTGCTCCTGCTCAGTGAGGAACGGCCGGACCTGACCGCCCTGTGTGCGCAGTTCGGCACCGGTGCGCCCCCGGAGACCCGGCCCTATGACCCGCTGCTGGAACGGGTGACAGCGGGCAGCTGCTGGCAGTTCCGCCTGACTGCCAACCCCACCCGCAGCAAAAAAGACACTGCCGACCATACGGCCCGGGGAACCCTGAAACCCTGCTATCTCGAGGTGGAGCAGGAGGAATGGCTGTGGGCGCAGGCCGCAAAGCACGGCTTTGTCGTCTCGGAGGGGTCCTTCGCAGTGACCCGGAAGCAGACCTATCACTCAAGAAAAACGGCACCCGGCCTGTTACCCTGCTGGCTGTGACCTACGAGGGTGTTCTGCAGGTGACGGACCGGAGGCCTTCAAGGCCCTGCTGTGCGAGGGCGTTGCCGGGGCAAGGCCTATGGCCTTGGCCTGATGACCATCATCCACAGGGGAGGAGACCATGGCTGAGATGCCGGGCATTGCGCGGCCCGAACGGCAGGCGCTGCCGCAGCTCCGGGACCGGATGACCTTTCTGTATCTGGAACACTGCACCTTGCCGGACAATGGAGCCATTACCGTAACGGATGAAAAGGGAATCGTTCAGGTTCCGGCAGCGGGCATCTCTGTCCTGCTGCTGGGGCCCGGCACCCGTGTGACCCACCGTGCCATGGAGCTGATGGGGGATACCGGTGTGGCAGCGGTCTGGGTGGGGGAGCATGGCGTGCGGTTCTACGCCCATGGCCGTGCCCTGAGTGAGCACTCCCGCCTGCTGGAACGGCAGGCTGAGCGCTTTTCCAACCAGCGGGAGCATCTGGAAGTGGTGCGCAAAATGTACCAGCTCCGTTTCCCGGATGAGGATGTTTCCCGCCTGACCACCCAGCAGCTCCGGGGCCGGGAGGGCAGCCGGTACGCACGGCATACCGCAAGGCCGCAAAGGTCACCGGTGTCAAATGGAATGGCCGGGTGTATGACCCCAATGATTTTTCTGCAGGAGACCTCGTCAATCAGGCCCTTTCGGCGGGCACGGCCTGCCTGTACGGCCTGGCCTTTGCGGTCATCACTGCGCTGGGCTGCGCGCCGGGACTGGGATTTGTCCACGTCAAGCACGAGGCTCTTTTGTGTACGATATCGCCGACCTGTACAAAGCCGAGGTGGTCATCCCGCTGGCCTTCGAGGTGGCGGCGCAGGCTCCGCAGGATCTGCCCTCCGTTATGCGCCGCCGTGTGCGGGATGCCATGGTGGAACATCATATTCTGGAGCAGATGGTGCACGATGTCCGCTGGCTGCTCCTGAACGAAGAGGAGCAGGCGGCGGAACCGGAAGCGGTCTATCTCTGGGACAGCAAGATCGGCACCGTTGCCAACGGCGTAAACTACTTCGATGCGGAAGAAGGTGAGGAGCATCGTTGTCCTGACTATGACAAACTGTCCGCCCAGCCTGCGGGGTGACCTATCCAAGTGGGCTGTGCGAGATCAACACCGGCGTGTATGTGGGCAATGTGAGCAGCCGTGTGCGGGATGCCATCTGGGATCGCGTCTGCGAAAACCTGAAAAATGGGCAGGCAACGCTGGTGTTCAACACCAACAACGAACAGCGGATGGATTTCCGCACCCACAACACCAGCTGGGAGGCCGTTGATTTCGAGGGCATCAAGCTGATGCGCCGCCCGCTGCCCCGGACGCAGGCCCCGGCGGCTGATCTCAAACCGGGATTCAGCAACGCGGCCAAACGCCAGATGCTCAGAAGATGGCCCGGAAGAAAGCCGCCGCCCCTGCCAAGGAAGAAAGCTACACCGTGATCGACCTTGAAACCACCGGTCTGAACGCCGCCTCAGATGCCATTGTGGAATACGGCGCTCTCCGTGTGCGGGATGGTCAGCCTGCCGAAGAATTTTCGGCCCTTGTCCGGGGCACAGAACCTCTGCCGGATGTGGTGGCAAAGCTCACCGGCATCACGCCGGAGGAGCGGAGCGGCGGTATGGAGCCGCTGGCCGCGCTGGAGGCGTTCCTCGCATTCGTGGGCAAAGACACGCTGGTGGGCTATCACCTGAAATTTGATCTCGATTTCTTGCGTGCGGCCTGCATTCGGAATGACAGACCCCTGCTTACCAACCGCAGCATCGATGTTTTGCCCCTTGCCCGCCGTAAGGTGTCGGGGGTGATGAACTATAAGCTGCTCACGCTGGCCCGGTATTTTGAGGTTGCCCAGCAGGAGACCCATCGCGCCCTGCCCGACTGCCGCCTGATCCAGCAGGTCTATGCAAAACTGAATGAAACGGGATCGGCCCGCTGATAAAAATGCCGCTTCTATGGGATCTTTTTAGTCTTTTCCCCGCCCACGCGGGGGTGATCCTGACAAGGCGTTACAGAAACAGCAAGAGCACCCCTTTTCCCCGCCCACGCGGGGGTGATCCCTGTCGATGTCCACGATGCAGACGCAGTTAAACCTTTTCCCCGCCCACGCGGGGGTGATCCCACGTCCTGTATCTCGTCCTCGTTGCCGCCCAGCTTTTCCC
>ENA-OQMZ01000149-OQMZ01000149.1-human-gut-metagenome-genome-assembly--contig:-NODE-149-length-29459-cov-3.881665_pt1 | contig 29459 bp, 36 predicted proteins | sample MGYA00242621_ERZ504862 | MGnify/ENA primary metagenome ERZ504862 (study PRJEB26092, sample SAMD00036393) | human gut metagenome | host: Homo sapiens | study: EMG produced TPA metagenomics assembly of...
AGCGCTCGCTGCCCAGCAGCGGGCCAAGCGTCTACCAGGCCGGCAACCAGCTCGCGGTTGTTAGAGGTCACCAGATCGATGCCACCGTCGGCAACATCGCGGTCGAGCAGCACGACGGGCAGGCGCCCCGCAGCCGCGGCAATCGCCTCGTCATTGCCTCCGCAGGTGTTGACGACCAGGCCGTCCACGCCGGCATCGATAAGCCTGATGAGCGACTCCGCTTCCTTTGCGGGGTCGTTGCCGCTAATGGCCGTCATGAGCGAGCAGCCGCGCGCGGCGGCGCTGGCGGAAAGCCCTTCGAGCATGGCGCTGGAGAACGGGTTGGCGATGTCGGCTAGGATCACACCGATGAGGTTGGTGCGCGAGCTGCGCAGATTGCGCGCGGCGGCACGTGGACGATAGCCGGTGCGCTCGATAACTGCCGCGATGCGAGCACGGGTTTCCTCGGTCATCTGCCCGGGGCGGTTGTTGAGGTAGCGCGAGACCGTGGCCGGACTCACGCCCGCCTCGGCGGCAATATCCTTGATTCTCATCTGCGCCATAGCGCACCCCGTTTCCCAACTGTCGGCATTCTGAGCATTTTAGGCATTTTTAAAAATCTCGGTTGCAAAACGCTGTAGGTGAGCAGGATCGTTTTTGCGTCTCGAGCAGATGCGGTGATGGGCTAGATAGACGAGTCTTTGGACAGCTCGAAATAGTCGGGATGCAAGGCGATAACCGGGCCCTGCTCCTCGGGCATCAGGTGCAAGTGCGTCTCTGCCAGATAGCTCGCCGTGTCGGTATCGCCCCTCTTAATGGCCTCGAGAATCCGACGATGTTGTCGACGAATCGGCTCCCAATCTAGGTCCTGCGACACCATACGCAACCAGTTGTATCGCTCAAAGTGCGTATTGACGCTCTTCATCCAATCCCACAACATATGGCGGCCGGCGATCTCAAAACACGTCTCATGGAACAGGTTGTCCAGGTCAAAGAAACGACGCGTTTCGCTATGGTCGAGCGACTCGGACTCGGCAAGAATCTGCTCGAGCCGATGCTTTTGCTCGGGCGAAGCGGCCGAACAGCATTTTATGAGTACGCTTCTTTCGAGTTCTCGCGCAAGAAACAGGCATTCTCAGCGTGTTCCATGCTGATCTTAGAGACGTAGGTGCCGCTCTTGGGACGCGTTTCCACCAGCTCCTGCTCGCGCAGGCGCACAAAGGACTCGCGAATGGGCGTGCGCCCGATTCCCGTCTCCTTTTCCAGACCAATCGCCGAAAGGCGCGTGCCGGGCCTGAGCTCGGCATAGATGATCTTAGAGCGCAGTGCGTTGTATGCCTGATCTTGCAGGCTCTGATAATGCTGGTGCTGTTCCATAAAGCCCTCGGATGAAGCCCACGGTTTGTCGAATATCACCACGTAATACTATCGCATCGACACGCCCCAGCTCCCAATCAGTCTTTTTGGGACGGGGCTCTTTTGGACTATGAGCGCTCGTATTTCGTGGCCCGCCCGGTTCCCTGCCTTACGATTGCATTCCGTTCAAGCAGAGATTCGAGTGCCGCCAACGTCCGCATGCGGCTCAGCCCCGTCTGTTTTTCAATCTCGCTTCGCGACATAATTCGCCCGCCCGACAAGGCCTTGAGAACCTGGACCTCTTCCTCGGACCCTTCAAAGGCATCGGTAACGGGCAATGTGACGGCCACCATGCCGCCGCGAACATCAAAAATTGGTTGATTGATCGAATCGCGATAGGCACGTCTAATGCGCGCGATTCCCGTACCAAATTTCTCGATGTAATCCAGCTTTAAGAAGACCTCTGCAACGATGGGGTTTCTGAGCACGGATATCTGCCCATACAGGTATTGTTCCGTCGTCAAACCGGCGGGCAGCGATCCGGGGGAGGTCACAACGACACGATCATCGTACAGGGCAATTTGAACGTTCGCTCGAACGTCCCACGTCCGATGCACCAAAGCGTTTGCAACAGCTTCGCGGAATGCCTCAAGAGGAATTCGATCGGTTTGGACGCGCTCCATCCCTTCGATACGCTCATAACGGTAGTAGCGTGCAAACATAGCCACCGCCTTGTCCACCTGCTCAATTGCGGATACATTTGTCGCCGCCTCGCGATCCAAGATCACATCCTCGGTATCGCCAAAACGGACGCAGTCGATGCCTGGAAAATCATTCTTATCCGCTAAAATCGCCGCGGCATTGGTATAGCCATCCTTGCCGAGCAAGCGGAGCGTACGCATGATATCCGGCGTTAGCTCGGAAATGCCGAGGTGTTCAACACACTTATGCTCGAGCGTATGAAAGCCCAAGTCCTGGCGAGCCGACGTGAGCGCGTCGAACGTTACGTTGCTGCCTTCGAGCGTCAGCCTGCCATACTCAAACCGGTCGACCTCCACCGTTGCCGAATCGTTTCGTCTGTAGGCCTTTCCCTTGCTTCGATAGGGTTTGTCCTGCCCCTCATAAACCGTAAGGATTACGGTCCGTGTTTCTCATCGGGCTCAAGCGAGTAACGAGGCGCGGGATCAAGACTGTCGTTAATCATGTTCTCGATGCGCAGGCATTCTGCAACCGGATCCGCAAGGCCGACAGCCACGCCCTCGTCATCAACGCCAAACTCAATCTTGCCCGTCCCGTAGTTTGCATAGGCACTCACCGTTTTAAGAAACGTCGGCGTAACGCTTTCCTTGTATTCGACTGTAGGGCTCTCTCTAACAACCATATGCACAACCCCCTCGTTTCGTACCATTCATAACCGTATTATAAGACGAAAACCGTTTGCGTACTGATTTATTTAATACGCAAATGGTTTTCGTCTTAATTTGCGTACAGAATTAAGACGCATAATTTCGCTTTCGTATGGCTCAATACCGGACGCAGACTGTTTTCGTCTGTCAATACGTCTGCAATCCAAACGAAAAGAGCCCCGAGCTCGTATGAACTCGGGGCTCTTTGTGCCGCACATCTATGAGAGGAGAAATTCGATGCGTACGGGCGCTACTCCATGAAGCCGCCTTGGGATGGCGCAACCTCGTCGTTCCCCGCTTGATGGGCGTGCTCAAGGCATCCGTCCCCCTCTTTATCGACGTGACCGGCAAAAAGCTCGTCGAGGAAACTATCCGCACGCACCGCGATGTGGCCGACGCCATCGCCTCGCGCAATCCCACCGCCGCGCACGACGCGATGTATCTGCACCTGGTGTATAACCGCAACATGATTGCGGAGGGAGCAGAAACAAAAGGCATTTAGGGCCCGACAATAATCTTTCTTTGGCAAAACGCAGGCGGCGGCTGCCCAACACACAGGGCAGCCGCCGCTTTTTGCAATCGATTGGTGCAAAGGGGTTAACTAGAGCTCGCAGGCAACCTTGTAGCCATCGCCGATGGCGTCGCGAATGTTACCGCACTTGTTGGCATCGCCCAGCACGTGGGTGGCAACGCCGGCCGCGGCAAGGTCGTCGGCAAGCTTGGTATTGGGACGATAGCCCATGGCAAGCACCAGCGTATCGGCATCGGCGATGGTGTTGATCTGGCCATCCTTTTCGTACGAGATGGTGTCCTCGGTGATCTCGGTCACCTTGGCCTCGGTCAGCACGTGGACGCCCTTGGAGAGCATGCGCGTGATGAGCACCGCGCGGCCGGCACCGCCCTCGTTGGCGGCAAGCGTCTTGGTCATCTCGATGACGGTGACATCGCGGTTGGCCGGCGACAGGTCGTTGACCAACGGGGCCAGGTAATCGGCCGTCTCGCAGCCGACGGTGCCGCCGCCCACGATGACGATCTTCTTACCCGGGAAAGCCTTGCCACCCAGCAGGTCGTCAGCCGTCATAACCTGCTTAAAGCCCTGCATGAAGGCCGGAGCGATGGGCTCGGCGCCATAAGCCAGGACAACCTCGTAGCCCGCGTAGTCGCGCTGAATGTCCTCGGCCGAAAGCTCGGTGCCAAATACGCACTTCACGCCAGCCTCAGCAAGACGGCGGTACTGGTACTTAATCACGCGGGTGAGCTCCTGCTTTGCCGGCGGAACGGCTGCGATGCGCATCTCGCCGCCCGGCTCGTCCTGCTTGTCCACAAGCACCACGTTATGACCGCGCTTGGCGGCAATGTAGGCTGCTCCATGCCCGCAGGACCGGCGCCCACAACGAGCACGTTCTTTGCCTCGGCGGCAGGCTCGTAGCCGGCCTCGTCGCGCTCCACGTCCGGGTTGACGGTGCAGGAGATGCGCTTGCCAAACATGATGCCGTTCAGGCAGCGCAGGCAGCCGATGCAGGGACGGATCTCGTCGGCGTTGCCGGCAGCCGCCTTATTGCAGAACTCGGCATCGCACAGGTTGGCGCGGCCCATCATGCAGATGTCGGCGGCGCCGTCCTCGATCAGTTCCTCGGCAATCCATGCCTCGTTGATGCGGCCGACCGTGGCAACGGGAATGTTGACGTGCTTTTTAATCTCGCGCGAGCAGGCGGCATGCGAGGCCTGCTGCGTGCCGGCGGCGGGAATGGCAGAGCCGCGCTTGATGGTGGTGCCGCCCGATACATGAATCATGTCGACACCGGCCTTCTCCAGGCGACGCGAGACATAGATCATGTCGTTGAGGGTCAGACCGCCATCGGTGTACTCATCGCCCGAGATACGGACGTCGATGATGAAATCCTTGCCGCAGCGCTCGCGAATCTCGGCGATAACCTCGAGCAAGAAGCGCATGCGGGCGTCGAGCGAGCCACCGTACTCATCGGTACGCTTGTTGTAGAGCGGAGTCAAAAAGCCGCCGAGCATACCGTGGGCGTGTGCCGCATGGACCTCGACGCCATCGACGCCGGCCTTCTGCATACGCACGGCAGCGTCGCCAAACTGATGCGTGAGCTCGTGGATCTCGTCGATGGTGATAGGACGCGGCGCCTCGCGGGCATAAGACGGGCCCACGAAGGACGGAGCAATGAGGCGCGGGGTGCCCGGAATGTTAAAGGCCATGTAAGCGGGGTGGAAGAGCTGCGGCATGATCTTGCAGCCGTACTCGTGGACGGCAGCGGCGAGCTTTTCCCAGCCGGGAATAAACGTGTCGTCGTAGCAGCACATGTCACCCGGCAGATAGGTATAGGTGGGCTCGACCGTCACGACCTCGGTGATGATCAGGCCCACGCCGCCCTTGGCACGGGCGCGGTAATGATCGACCAAATCGTCGGTCACATAGCCGTGATCGGCTAGGTTGGTAGACACCGGCGGCATAAAGACGCGGTTCTTGACCTCGGTCGTTCCGACCTTGATCGGGCTAAAGAGCATCGGGTAGGCAGAGGACTCCATGCAGGCTTCCTTTCGTTTGAGCCGCTCGGCGGCAGTTGCTAACGTACTTATCGTATCAGTACTCGCCGTATCCGCACTCGCTCGCACTCTCCACCTTCAATCCCGACCCTCACAAAAAGTTGCGGTGGAATACGGAGTAGATGAGGCTTTTGACAGGCAAAACAGTCCGTATTCCACCGCAACTGATGGGCGGGGTGGAATTGAGGGCTCAGATAGTCAGTCATGCCCTCATCCGCCACTTCCTCACCTACAGCGCGCCGTCCAGCATAAGGTTCACCTTAAGCACGTTGACCGTGGGCTCGCCGAAGACGCCGAGGAAACGGCCCTTGGTGCACGCGGCGATGATGTCGCGCACCTCGTCCTCACTTTTGCCCGTGGCCTTGGCAAGGCGCGGAACCTGGTACTCGGCGGCATCCGGAGAGATCTCCGGGTCGAGGCCGGACCCCGAACACGTCACCAGGTCGACGGGCACGGCGTCCATATCGGCATCGGGGTTGGCGGCGCGGATCTTCTTCACGCGCGCATCCACAAGCTGCCGATACTTCTCACTCGCCGGGGACAGGTTGGACGGGGCACCATACGCCATGAGCTCGCCGTCTTCGCCTTCGACAATTGATACGTTCTGGATACGACCCCACATGTGGCTTCGTCATCGAAGTTCTGGCCGATGAGCTCGGAACCCACAACCTTGCCGTCGACCGTAATGAGCGAACCGTTCGCCTGGTACGGGAACGCAACCTGGGCGATGCCGGTCACGACGAGCGTATAGCCCAGGCCGCAGACAACGGTAAACAGCGCGAACACGCCCAGTGCGCGCGATGCAACACCTTTGAACATACAAACCCCTTCCTACATCATGCCGACGCCGAGCAGGGTCAGCAGCATGTCGATGATCTTGATGAATACGAACGGCGCCACGATGCCGCCCAGACCCCACACCAACAGGTTATGGGTCAACAGCTGGCCGGACGGAACCTCGCGATACTTGACGCCCTTGAGAGCCGCCGGAATTAGCGCGACGATGACCAGCGCGTTGTAGATGATGGCGGACAGCACGGCCGTCAACGGGTTGGTGAGGCCCAGGATGTTGAGGGCGCCCAGTCCCGAATAGATCGGCGAGAACAGGGCCGGGATGATAGCGAAGTACTTCGCCACGTCGTTGGCCACCGAGAAGGTCGTGAGCGAGCCGCGGGTCATGAGCAGCTGCTTGCCAATACGCACGACCTCGATGAGCTTGGTGGGGCTGGAGTCGAGGTCAACCATGTTGCCGGCCTCCTTGGCAGCCTGGTGCCCGTGTTCATGGCCACGGCGACGTCGGCCTGGGCCAGAGCGGGAGCGTCGTTGGTACCGTCGCCGGTCATGGCGACAAGGTGGCCCTCACGCTGGAACTCGCGGATCTTCTCGAGCTTGCCTTCAGGGGTGGCCTCGGCCAGGAAGTCGTCAACGCCGGCCTCGGCGGCGATTGCCGCGGCGGTGAGCGGGTTGTCGCCCGTCACCATGATGGTCTTGATGCCCATCTTGCGCAGGTCGGCGAACTTCTCCTTAACGCCGGACTTGATGATGTCCTTGAGGTACACAACGCCCAGCACGCGGCAGTTCTTGGTCACGACCAGCGGGGTGCCGCCGGCCTTGGCGATGCGTTCGACGGCCTCGTCGCACTCCTGGGAGAACACGCCGCCGGCTGCCTCCACATAGGTGCGCACGGAATCGGCAGCGCCCTTGCGGATCTCATTGCCCTCGTAGTTCACGCCGGACATACGCGTTGCCGCGGTGAACGGGATGAACTCCATACCCTTATCCTCGAGCGTGCGACCGCGCAGACCAAACTGCTCCTTGGCGAGCACGACGATGGAACGACCCTCGGGGGTCTCATCGGCCAGCGAGGAAAGCTGAGCGGCATCGGCCAGCTCCGCGGGATCGACGCCGTCGACCGGGATGAACTCGGCGGCTTGACGGTTACCCAGGGTGATGGTGCCGGTCTTGTCGAGCATGAGGATGTCGACGTCGCCGGCGGCTCGATGGCGCGGCCGGACATGGCCAGCACGTTGGCCTCGTTCAGACGGCTCATGCCGGCGATGCCGATGGCGGACAGCAGGCGCCGATGGTAGTGGGAGCCAAGCACACGAGCATGCCACGAGCGTGGTCACGGCCGTGGGGTTGACCATGTCGTTAAGACCGGCCGAGAAGCAGGAGTAACAATACAGGGCCAGCGTGACCAGGATAAAGACGATGGAGAGGGCCACCAGGAAGATCTCCAGAGCGATCTCGTTAGGGGTCTTCTTGCGCGCGGCACCCTCGACCATCGCGATCATCTTGTCCAGGAAGCTCTGGCCGGGCTCACTGGAGATCTTGACGATGATCCAGTCGGACAGCACCGTGGTACCGCCGGTAACGGCAGAGCGGTCGCCGCCGGCCTCGCGGACCACGGGGGCGGACTCGCCGGTGATGGCGGACTCGTCAACGGAGGCAGCGCCCTCGATGACGTCGCCATCGCCGGGAATCTGCTCGCCGGCGCGCACGATCACCAGGTCGCCGCGCGTGAGCTCGGTGCCGGGAACGACGGTGAAGTGCTCCTTGTCCTCAACGGACTCGATGCGATGGGCCTCGACATCCTTCTTGGCCGCACGCAGGGAATCGGCCTGAGCCTTACCGCGGCCTCGGCAAGCGCCTCGGCGAAGTTCGAGAACAGGTCGGTGAGCCACAGGATGACCGCGATGGCGACCACATAGTAGGTGGGCACACCCGCGTCCCGCACACCGAAGATGGAGCGACGGCCAGGACGGAGGTCATGACGCTGAAAGCCACACCAGGAACATGACCGGGTTTTGAATCTGGACGCGAGGATCAAGCTTGGCAAACGAGTCGCGGACCGCGCGGCCCATCATGTCTTTTTGCATAGTCATAAATCTGCGCCCTCCTTTACGCAATCATCTGGAAGAACTCGGCAACGGGGCCAAGCGCCAGGGCCGGGAAGAAGCTCAGGGCACCGATCAGCAGAACGATGAACACGAGCAGGAATACGAACATGCCGTTGGTGGTAGACAGGGTACCGGCGCTCTCGGCGACCTTACCCTTCTTGGCCAGCGAGCCGGCGATAGCCAGCGTACCGATGATGGGCATGAAGCGGGCGAACAGCATCTCGAGGCCGAGCATGACGTTGATCCAGGGAATGTTGCAGTTCATACCTGCAAACGCCGAGCCGTTGTTGCCGCCGCATGAGGTGAAGGCATACAGCACCTCGGAGAAGCCGTGCGCGCCACCATTGTTGAGCTGGTCGGCAAGACCGGGCACCATGCAGGCGATGGCCGAGCACACCAGAATGGCAAACGGAGTTGCCAGGCACAGGACAACTGCCCAGCGCATCTCGCCGGCTCGATCTTCTTGCCCAGGAACTCGGGCGTGCGGCCGACCATAAGGCCGGCGATGAACACTGTGAGGATGGCGAAGCCGATCATGCCGTACAGGCCGCAGCCCACGCCGCCGAAGACGACCTCGCCCAGAGCCATCTGGAGCATCTGGACAAACCCGCCGAGCGGGGTGTAGGAGTCGTGCATGGAGTTGACCGAGCCGTTGGAAGCAGCCGTCGTGAAAGCGGACCAGGTGGAAGAGGAGGCGATGCCAAAGCGGCTCTCCTTGCCCTCCATGTTGCCGCCGGCCTGGCCGTCGGTCATCTCGATATTGACCGCTCCGCCATCGGCCAGCTGCGGGGTGCCCGCATGCTCGTTGACGGCGATGATGCCGGTGAAGATCACCAGCAGGATGAACATGGCGGCAAAGATGGCCTTGCCCTGCTTGGTGTTCTTGACGCCGATACCGAAGGTGAAGCAGCAGGCAGCCGGGATCAGCAGCAGGCTGGTCATCTCGATGATGTTGGTGAAGGCACTGGGGTTCTCATACGGATGGGCGGAGTTCACGCCGAAGAAGCCGCCGCCGTTGGTGCCGGACTGCTTGATGGCGACCTGAGGAGCCGCAGGACCCTGGGGCAGGAACTGCTCGGTGACCACGCGCGCGCCCTCGACAACCTTGCCGTCGACCTTGACCGTGTCGCCCTCGATCTGGGCGCCGTCGAGGACGCTCCAGCCGCCGTCTGCATTAGGCTGGACGGCGACGGGCTCTACGAGCTCAGCCTTCTGAGCCGGCTGGAAGTTGGAGATGACGCCACCGGCAGCCAGGCAGATGCCGAACACAAGGTTCAGCGGGATGAGCACATACAGGACGGTGCGGGTGAGGTCGACCCAGAAGGAACCCAGGCTCTGCTCCTTGACCTGACGGAAGCCGCGAATCAGCGCGAACATGACCGCGATACCGGTGCCGGCGGACAAGAAGTTCTGCACGGTGAGACCCATGAACTGCACAAGGTAGGACAGGGTGGTCTCGCCGGAGTAGGACTGCCAGTTGGTGTTGGTTATGAAGGAAGCAGCCGTATTGAACGACAGGTCCCATGGCACACCCGGCAGGTGCTGGGGATTGCCTGGCAAGAAGGACTGAAGCGCCTGAAGTGCCACAAGGACCACGAGGCCGATCCCCGAAAAGACCAGCACGCTCGCCAGGTAGCGCCTACATCCCATCTGCTCTGCCGCGTCGATGCGAAGCAGACGATAGACGCCACGCTCCACAGGAGCAATCACAGGCGACAGGAACGTATGCTCGCCATCCATGATATGGCCATGAACCGACCGAGCGGAACGGCCAGGACGACGAGCACGGCAAAGTACAAGATGTACTGAATCGCAGCGTCCATAGTTTACGAATCACTCCTCATCAGAATGTAGATGTAATAGATAAGGAGTCCGATGCAGACGACTCCGATAATGGGAATGAGGATGTCCATTACCGCCCCTTTCACGCGCGGTCCGATGTCTCGGACGCCTGCTCTCGCAAGCGCCTGGGGACAGTAAACGCTTCTAGAGATTAAAGAGGCGTGAGGGCTGGGGCTCACGACCTTAAGATGCCGTAAAGATGCAGGTAGAAAGCACTATTGCGGCTGCAGTGCGCCTATACTCGACCTCGCGAGCATACAGTGGCGTCCTCACCGCGTATGCACGCATGGACAACGCTTCAGAAAGGCTACGCTATGCAGCGCGACGCATCGGACACTCGCGTCAATCCAGACCTCATCCTCAAGGCAATTGAGAAAGACGAGGCGCCGATGACGCTCGAACCAGCCGGGGACACCTCAAGATTTTCTTTGGCTACGCTGCTGGCGCAGGCAAAACCTATGCGATGCTTCAAGCCGCCCACGCCGCCAAGCGGCGAGGTGTCGACGTCGTCGCGGGATACATCGAGCCGCACGAACGTCCGGCAACTGCCCATCTTGCACAAGGGCTTGAGAACGTGCCCTGTAAACTCATCGAGCACAACGGCATTGCGCTCAGCGAGTTCGATCTAGATGTGGCTATCGAGCGCGCCCCTCAGCTCATCCTTGTCGACGAGCTCGCCCATACGAATGCGCCGGGGTCTCGCCACGACAAACGCTATCAAGACGTCGAGGAACTTCTACATGCGGGCATCGACGTCTATACGACCGTAAACGTTCAGCATATCGAGAGCCTAAACGACATGGTTGCATCCATCACCGGCGTTGTCGTGAGCGAACGAATCCCCGACCGCATCTTCGATGATGCCGACCAGGTCGAGCTCGTTGACATAGAGCCCGAAGACCTACTTGAGCGCCTTCGCGCCGGCCTCGTCTACCGTCCCGCACAAGCCGAGCGAGCGCAACAGCATTTTTTTACCGTCGAGAACCTCACCGCACTCCGAGAAATCGCGCTGCGCCGCTGCGCCGATCGCACCGGCCACCTCACAGACGCCGCACGCGTACTGGGAAACCGTGACTACTACACCAGGGAGCGTATCTTAGTCTGTGTCTCCCCGGCGCCGACCAATCCCCGCATCGTCCGTGCCGCCGCACGCATGGCGAAAGCGTTTCGCAGCGAGCTCGTCGCCCTGTTCGTAGAAAGCCCGCGCACGCAATCCATGAGCGATGATGAGCGCGCCAAGCTTGCAGACAATATCGCCCTAGCCGAGCAGCTCGGAGCACATATGGAAACCGTCTATGGCGACGACGTCGCGTTTCAGATCTCCGAGTTCGCGCGCCTGTCGGGTATTTCGAAGATCGTCATGGGGCGCACGGGCGAGCACAGCAGCGTCCGTCAGGCCCTCTTTGGCCGCAAATCTCTCGTAGAACAGCTCATAACATTCGCCCCGAACCTCGACATTTACATCATTCCAGACCAGTCGACTCCGCCTCCCGACCCAAAGGACGCCGCCATGCGCTCGCTCTGCAGCCGCCCAGCAGCCGAAACGTGCTTCGCACGCTGGCCCTCTCTCTTGTCGCCACGGCGATCGGCACGGCTTTCCGCCATCTGGGATTTGCCGATTCCAGCATCATATCCCTCTATATCCTCACGGCCCTGCTGACCGCCGTCACCACGACGGGGCGTATCTGCACGATCGTATCGAGCGTGCTCTCTGTAGTGCTTTACAACTTCTGCTTCGTCACGCCTCTGTTTTCGCTCGCCAGCTACGACCGAAGCTATCTGGTCACGTTCGGCATCATGTTCGCTACCGCTATGGTCGCCGGCGAGTTAACTGCGCGCATCGCCGACAACGCCCGTACCTCCGCCGAGAACGCATTCAAAACGCGCGTACTCCTCGAAACGAACCAGCTCTTACAGCAAGCCCATAGCGCGGAGGAGTGCGCCCGCGTCGCCATGAACCAACTCGTCAAACTGCTAAAACTCGACGTGGTCTTCTACCCCGCCGAACACGGCACGCTCGGCAAGGCGCTCTATGAGTCCGCTGGCACCGAAAACCGATCCGCGTCGCTGCTCACCGACTACGAGCGCGCCGTTGCAACCTGGACCTACACCAACAACAAGCGCGCGGGCGCAAGCACGCGGACCCTGCCTGAGGCGCGCTGTCTCTACCTCGCGGTTCGCACCGGCGACAAGGTATTCGGTGTCATCGGCATCGCCCTGGAGGGGCGCGAGATCGAAGCCTTCGAGCATTCGATCGTCCTATCTATCGTAGGTGAATGCGCTTGGCGCTCGAAAGCGACCGGGCGGCGCAAGAGCGCGAAGAGGCTGCGGTCTTGGCGAAAAACGAGCAGCTGCGCGCCAACCTTTTGCGCTCCATCGGCCACGATTTGAGGACACCCCTCACGGCTATATCCGGATCTGCGGCAATCCTTCGGAAGAGCGACGAGAAGCTCAGCCTCGAACAACGCTGCGATCTTGCCGATGCCATCTACGACGACTCCCTCTGGCTTATCGATACCGTGGAGAACCTCCTCGCCATCACACGCGTCGAGGACGGCACCATTCGCCTCAACTTAACATCCGAGCTCATCGACGAGGTCATCGAGCCGCCCTCAGCCATGTCGCCCGAGCATCGCATGGACGTGCCGTCACCATCGAGCACACTGACGACATCCTGCTGGTACGCATCGATGTCCATCTCATCATGCAGGTGCTTACGAATCTCATCATGAACGCCTTCAAATACACGCCCGAGGACTCGACTGTCACCGTCAGCGCACGTCGCGAGGGCGCGTTCGTCGTGGTGGACGTCGCAGACGATGGGCCGGGTGTGGCAGACTGCGACAAGCCTCATATCTTTGAGCGCTTCTTTACCTCAGGCAATACGCGGCCCGTGGATTCGCGTCGAAGCATCGGCCTTGGGCTGTCGCTCTGCCGCTCCATCGTGGAGGCACATGGCGGCGTCATCGAAGTTCGCGACCAACCACCCCCATGGGGCCGTCTTCCGTTTTACCCTGCCCGCTGAGGAGATCGAGATTCATGAATAATGCCGCTAAGCCACGCATCCTCCTGGTCGAAGATGACCTGACCGTTCAAAACCTCGTTTCGACCGCGCTTGACCTCCACGGCTATGTCGTGAGCAAGGTTTGCAACGGCCAGGCCGCCATCATGGATGCGGTGTCGCACGGCCCCAGCCTCATCATGCTCGACCTCGGCCTTCCCGACATTGACGGTATCGAGGTCATCACGAAGATCCGAAGCTGGTCGGCAGTCCCCATTATCGTCATTTCGGCGCGCACCGAAGATTCCGACAAGATTGCAGCACTTGACGCAGGGGCAGACGACTACCTCACCAAGCCCTTTTCTGTGGATGAGTTGCTCGCGCGCGTCCGCGCGAATTTGAGGCGCTCCTCGATGGCGTCGAGCGAGTCGACAGAAGCGAGCACGTTCGACAACGGTCCGCTGCATATCGACTACGCCGCGGGATACGCGACGAAAGACGGACGCGAGCTCTCGCTCACCCCAACCGAGTACAAATTGCTCGTCCTTCTGGCGAAAAACGTCGACAAGGTGCTCACCCACACCTTCATCACCCGCGAGATATGGGGCACGAGCTGGGACAGCGATCTGGCGAGCCTGCGCGTGTTCATGCGCACCCTGCGCAAGAAGATCGAGGCAGACCCCTCTCATCCCAAGATGATTCAGACGCACATGGGTGTCGGGTACCGCATGCAGCGTCTCTAGCCCACCCCACAAAAAGTTGCGGTGGAATACGGAGTAGATAAGGCCTTTGACAGCCAAAACAGTCCGTATTTCACCGCAACTGATGGGCGGGGTGGAGTTAGAGGCCCAGGTAGGTGGTCATGCCTTCGACGCGAGCTTGGCGTCGACGGCGGCATGGACGACCGTGAGCGGGCCGTTGACCACATAGTTAACGATACCCAAAAAATACTCTTCGACTCACCGTGCTCTCTCTCAAATGCACAAAGCGCCCCGCGAACGGATGCTCGCGAGGCGCTTAGATGTCTGGACCTTACTTGATACCGCGGCCCAAGTCTTCGGCGATTTTGTCCACGCCCTTAAGTGCGGCGCACGTCTTTTTGTTGGAGCAATGCCCCGTGCAAACGCCACCCTGAGCGCAGTCGGCGCAGGTGCCCTTGCGGTAGACGCGCACGCACACGGCGACAAACGCAACGCCGATAACAGCCAGTACAACAATATCGATAGGTGCCATAGCAAGCCTCCTCTAGTTAACCATCACTTACTTTACTCCATTCTCCACCTACCGAATAGGGACAGGTTTATTTTGGTCGGTTTTATCTGCGGAAACGCCACATCTCTCCCACCAAAAAGCCGAGTGTCGCTGGGACACCCGGGCTCGTGGAAAGGGGTTAATCCTTATTCAGACTTAAGCGGAAACTGCGGCGGAAGCAGTGTTGGTCTCGTCCTCATCGGTCCATGCATGCTTGGGCATGGGTCGGAAAATCTGGAAGAGCATCGCAACCAGCAGCACAATGGCCACAACCGTCCAGATACCAAACTGCCCAAGGACAAGCAGGTTGTAGAACTGGTTGATGAACAGGCCGATCACCCAAGCGAAGGCGCACTCGTAGCCGATGGCAATCGCGGTCCACTTGCCAGAGTCCATCTGGTTGCGGATGGTGCCAATGGCGGCAAAGCACGGAGCGCACAGCAGGTTGAAGGCGCCGAAGGCACGCAAGCGCCCATGGTGGGGAACATGCCGGCAAACGCGTCCACAGGCTCGGGTCGGTCTCGCCCGCGTCGGCGACGGACAGCAGCGAGCCGGCGGTGGCGACGACGTTCTCCTTGGCGACGAGGCCAGAGACGGTCAGTGCGGTTGCCTGCCAGGTGCTAAAGCCGAGCGGGGCGAAGATCCAAGCGACCAGGTTGCCCAGCATGGCGAGCACGGAGTAGTCCATGAACTCCTCGGGGATGCCGTCCATCGCAGGCAGGAAGCCAAAGGAGCCGTTGTAGCTACCAAAGTTGGACAGGAACCAAACCACGACAGTGGAGGCAAAGATGACCGTGCCGGCCTTCTTGATAAAGGCCCAGCAGCGCTCCCACACGTGCAGCGCCCAAGAGCGGATCGCCGGGAAGTGGTAGGCAGGAAGCTCCATAACAAACGGCGTCGGGCGGCCGGCGAAGAGCTTGGTCTTCTTGAGCATGAGCCCGAGGCAATGACGGCAAAGACGCCCAGGAAGTAGAAGAGCGGGCTGATCCACGCAGCGGTGGTAGAAGAGTCGCCAATGATGGAACCCATGAGCAGGGCGATGATCGGCAGCTTGGCGCCGCAAGGATGAACGTGGTGGTCATGACCGTCATGCGGCGGTCCTTCTCGTTCTCGATGGTCTTGGTAGCCATGACGCCGGGGACGCCGCAGCCCGAGGACACGAGCATGGGGATAAAGGACTTACCGGACAGGCCAAAGCGGCGGAACACGCGGTCCATGATGAAGGCGACGCGGGCCATGTAACCGCAGTCCTCCAAGAAAGACAGCATCACAAAGAGCAGGAACATCTGCGGGACGAAGCCCATGATGGCGCCGATGCCAGCCACGATGCCGTCGCAGACGAGCGAATCGACCAGACCACCGTCCTCGGTACCGCCCGCCACGAGAGCGTCATGCACCGCGGTGGTGATACCCGGGACATAGGGGCCAAACTCGGCCGGGTCGACCGAGTCGGCATCATCGCCCGCAGCCTCGACAGCCGCGTCGTAGGCGTCGCGGCCCTGGCCGAGCACATACCAACCGTCGGTGCCAAAGAGCTGGTCGTTGGTGAAGTCGGTCACCGTGCCGCCCAGGGTGGAAACGGCGATGTAGTACACGCAGAACATGATGACCACAAAGATCGGCAGGCCCAGGATACGTTGGTAACCACGCGGTCGATCTTCTCGGAGGTGCTCATCTTGGCCGGAGCTTGGTCATGCACTCGTCGATAATGTGGGCAATCACGCCATAGCGCTCGCCGGTGATGATGGACTCGGCGTCGTCGTCGCAATCCTGCTCGCACTGGGCGACCAGCTGCTCGACGCGAGCGGCCTTCTCCTTGGTGAGGTTGATGAGCTTGCAGGCGTCCGCGTCGCGCTCAAACAGCTTGACAGCGTAGTAGCGACGCTTGTTGGCGGGAACGCTCGCCGGCAGGTTGTTCTCGATGTGGTCCAGAACGTCCTCGATAGAGGAATCGAACTTGTGCTCCGGCACCTGGCCCTTGGAAGCAGCGGACTTCTTGACCTGCTCGAACAGCTCCGTGATGCCCTTGTTCTTAAGAGCCGAGATCATCATGACCGGGCAGCCGAGCTTCTTGGAGAGCTTGTCGGTGTCGATCTTGTCGCCGTTCTTCTCGACCAGGTCGGCCATGTTGAGGGCGACGACTACGGGCAGGCCGGTCTCGATAACCTGAAGCGCCAGGTACAGGTTGCGCTCGAGGTTGGTGGCATCGACAACCTGGACGACCACATCGGGCTCGCCGCTCATGAGGTAGTCGCGCGAGCACTGCTCCTCGGGGCTGTAGGGGGAAAGCGAGTAGATGCCGGGGAGGTCCGTAATGGTAACGTTCTTGTCGCTTAGGAGCTTGGCCTCCTTTTTCTCAACCGTGACGCCGGGCCAGTTGCCAACGTAGCCGTTGCGCCGGTGATCAGGTTGAAAAGCGTGGTCTTGCCGCAGTTGGGGTTACCCGCCAGCGCGACATGGATCTGAGAATCCGCCATTCAATCCTTCTTCCTTGTGTGCCTGCGCTGCTTTCTCCGCGCAGGCTGGATAATGTGCTTCAAAGATGCTGCATTAAGTTAGAAAAACCTAACTTTATCTGCAGAAATATGTGCCGCCGGCCCTTACTGGACCTCGACGACGGCAGCCTCCTCCTTGCGGATGGAGAGCTCGTAGCCGCGCACGTTGATCTCGACCGGATCTCCGAGCGGTGCAACCTTTACGACCTTGAACGAAGTGCCCTTGATAAGCCCCAGGTCCATAAGGTGGCGGCGAAGCGCACCCTCACCGTGAAGCTTGACGATGGTGGAGCTCTCGCCCACCTTAACGTCACCCAACGTCTTCATTTACTTGTCCCCCTTTCAGTGCGTACAGAAATTCCGTCGACTAACCGACGGTCATGATGTGCATGGCAACTTTGGAATCGATGCCAAAGCGTGCGCCCAGCACCGTGACGATGATATTGGCGCCACTCGAGCTCACCACGTGGATTTCGTTGCCCTCGACAAAGCCGAGGTCCTTGAGGTGGTGCTTCATGTCCTCATTGCCCTTTACACGAGACACGCGCACGGTTTCGCCCGCTTTTACCATCGAAAGCGGCATGGCCGGCATCTGCGGTCCGCAAGACATGAGTGGCTCCTAACGTCAGTTCGTCCTCAACATCGACGCGATAAAAGTTAACCACGTCTATGTTCGCTTTAGTAAACTAGCACGTGGTTAACTTTTTGGAAAGGGTCCCTATTCAGATTTCGAAAAAGTTTCCTTTATGAAACAAAAGAGGCACCGCAAAGACCATCTCTTTGCGGTGCCTTGTCATACCAATTTATGCAACAAAGGGGACTGTCCCCTTGTCACATTGTTGAGGTTAGAGCGAGAGGTTTCTGATCGACGTGACGCAGGAGGCCTCATCCACACCCGAAACGCGGAAGATGATGTTCTCGCCGCACTCGCCGTAGAGAGCCATGAGCCCATAACATCGCGGCCATCCGTGTGGCGGTCGCCGATGCTGACCGACACGTCGCTACGATGCTTGGCAATGATGTCATAGAGCAGCGCAACCGGGCGGGCATGCAGTCCCAACGGATCTTTAATCGTCTTCGTAAACTCGACCATGTCCCCTCCCACGACATCGCACATTCGGCCGGCAAACCCAGCCACGTGGTAGTTATTGTACGTTACCGGCGCACCCCCGTCTCACAAAAAACGAGGAAGGCACACGTCCTTCCCTCGTTACGGGCAATATGTAGCTGCTCGCCTACATCAGGCGCAGGCTGACATCCTTGAGCTGGGCGCCGGAAACGGCACTCGGGGCGCCCGACATGAGGTCGGAGCCGCTGGCCGTCTTGGGGAACGCCATGACGTCGCGGATGGAGTCGGAGCCGGTGAGCAGCATGCACACGCGTCCAGGCCCAGGGCGAAGCCGCCCATCGGGGGCGCACCAAACTTGAGAGCTCCATGAGGAAGCCGAACTGAGACTCGGCGCGCTCTTCGGTAAAGCCAGGAGCTTGAGCATGGACATCTGCATCTCGGCGTTGTGGATACGCATACCGCCGCCACCGGCCTCAAAGCCGTCCATGACAAAGTCGTAGGTGCAAGAACCGGCTGCCAACGGATTGGCCTCGATCTTGGCGATGTCGGTCTCGGTCGGCAGGGTGAAGGGCTGGTGCTCGGCAGCGTAAGCCTTGCGGTCCTCGTCCCAGTGGAACAGCGGGAAGTTGACGACCCACAGGAAGTCGTGGCCCTCGCGCTTGATCTCGAGCGCGTTAGCCATGTGGGAACGCATGCCGCCCAGGATCTCGTCGGAGAGCAGGCGCGGGCCGGCGGCGAACATCACAAGGTCGCCGGGCTCGACGTCCATGCGCTCGCGCAGGGCGGCCATCTCCTCGTCCGAGAAGAACTTGACGATGGGGCTGTTGATGGAGCCGTCCTCGCGGAAGGCGATCCAGGCCAGGCCCTTGGCGCCAAACGTGGAAGCCACGCCGGCAAGCTTATCGATCTTGGCGCGAGCCCAGGCACCGGCGCCTTGGCGTTGATGGCCTTGACGACAGAGCCTCCTCGTTTGCAGCAGTCGCAAAGACCTTGAACTTGGAGTTGGCAAAGATGTCGGTCAGGTCAACCAGGTGCATGCCGTAGCGAGTATCGGGCTTGTCGGAGCCATAGGTGTCCATGGCCTCCCAATAGTCCATGCGGCGCAGCGGCGTGGGCATCTCGACACCCATGCGGCCGAAGGCGTCGGCCAGGACCTCTTCGAGCGCGCTCATGACGTCGTTCTGGTCCACGAAGGACATCTCGATATCGACCTGGGTGAACTCGGGCTGACGGTCGGCACGCAAGTCCTCGTCGCGGAAGCACTTGGCGACCTGGTAGTAGCGCTCGACGCCACCGACCATAAGCAGCTGCTTCAGGAGCTGCGGGGACTGCGGCAGAGCGTAGAAGTTGCCCGGCTGGATGCGGCTGGGGACGATGAAGTCGCGGGCGCTCGGGCGTGGACTTGAACAGGGAGGCGTCTCGACCTCCATGAACTCACGGTTGTGCAGCGCCTCGCGAATGGCAAAGGTAAAGTCGGAGCGCAGCTTGAGGTTGGCCATCATCTCGGGACGACGGAGGTCCAGATAGCGATAACGCAGGCGGGTGTCCTCGCTGGTCTCGATGCCGTCCTCGATCTGGAACGGCGGGGTGACGGACGTGTTGAGCACCTCGGCGTGGTCGGTCAGGACCTCGATCTCGCCGGTCGCGAGCTTGGTGTTGGTGGTCTCCTCGCCACGGGCGCGCACGACGCGTGGATCTTGATGGGCCACTCGGGACGCATGGTCTCGGCGATCTTAAAGGCATCGCCATCGGAGTGCTCGGGGTCGAAGGTGAGCTGCGTGATACCCTCGCGGTCGCGAAGGTCGCAGAAGATAAGGCCGCCGTGGTCGCGGCGACGGCTCACCCAACCGGTGAGGGTGACCTCTTCGCCCACGTTCTCGCTGCGAAGCTCGCCGCAGGTACGGGTGTGCATGGAATGCTCGTCGATGGGACGGGTCTGGCTCATACCAGTGATCCTCCTTTATGGATCTGTGCCGCCCCGTGTCGTTCCGGGCGGCGTCGTACAGATTTGCCCGGCCTGCGTAAACCGCGCAGCCAGACATGGCGTTCTATCTTATCGCACCTGTGTCGATGTGCCGCGGAAAAGTAGCTCCTGCCCAAAGACTTGACGGAGACGAAACAATTGACGCGCCGCGGCACCCGCCCGCGCTCGTCACGTGCGACAATGTGCCCCAATACAACTGCACTCGGAAAGGCCCGTCATGACCGCACACCTCATCGTTATGGATATCGACTCCACGCTCATCAACCAGGAGGTCATCGACCTGTTGGGCGAGGAGGCCGGCGTAGGCGAGCAGGTGGCACAGATCACTGAGCGCGCCATGCGCGGCGAGCTTGACTTTAAGCAGGCACTCGAGGAGCGCGTGGGGCTGCTCGCCGGCCTGGACGAGAGCGTGTTCGAGCGCACCTTTGAGCGTGTGACGTTTACCCCCGGCGCGCTGGAGCTTGTGCGCTCGGCGCACAGCAAGGGCTGGAAGGTCGGCGTGGTAAGCGGCGGCTTTCACGAGGTCGCCGACAAGATCGTGACCGCCGCGGGCATCGATTTTTGCCTGGCTAACCGCCTGGAGGTCGTGGACGGCAAGCTCACGGGTAAGCTGGCGGCAGACATCGTGACCAAGGAGTCCAAGCTTATCCAGCTGTTGGACTGGACAGTTGAGTGCGGCGTCGACATAGCCCATACGGTCGCAATCGGCGACGGGGCAAACGACATCCCCATGATCCAGGCCGCAGGCACGGGCATCGCATTTTGCGCCAAGCCCAAGACGCGCGAGGCGGCCCCGTTTGCCATCGACGAGCGCAACCTGATGCTCGCCATGGACATCATCCTGCGCGACTAGTCAATCCATCTAACAATTGAATCAGTCTGTCCTATAGTTTCCGAACAATTTTGTCTTAGTGTTCGGAAACATACCTTTGAGTGCTAGACTTTGCGCCGTCGAAGGGAACATATATGGATAAGCGAGATCTTGAGCAGCTGCTGAGCGACGTTGCCGGCGGATCAGTCACCCCTGCCGACGCCCTCACGCGCATCCAGACGGCTCCGACCGCCGATTTGGGCTTTGCGCAGCTCGATCTTTCGCGCGGAGTGCGCCAGGGAGCCGGCGAGGTTGTCTACGGTGCCGGTAAAACCGCCGAGCAGATTGCCGCCATTATCGAAGCGCTGCGCGATGCCGGCCAGGAGCGCATCCTAGTCACACGCTTGGATGCCGAAAAAGCCGCACGCACCACGGAGCTTCTTGGCAACGACATCGACCTGGGATATATCCCGGACGCCCAGCTCGCCCTGGTGGGTGGCAAGCCCTCCCCCACCGGCAACGGACACATCGTCGTCGCCTGCGCCGGCACGAGCGACCTGCCCGTCGCCGAAGAGGCGGCACTGACGGCCGAGTTCTACGGCAACGAGGTCGATCGCCTCTACGACGTGGGTGTCGCCGGCCTGCACCGCCTGCTCGCTCATGCTGAGGAACTTGCCCAGGCGCAGGTGGTCATCGCCATCGCCGGCATGGAAGGCGCCCTGGCGAGCGTCATCGGAGGCCTTGTGAGCTGTCCGGTCATCGCCGTCCCCACCAGCGTGGGCTATGGCGCGAACTTTGGCGGCGTGGCCGCACTGCTCGCCATGCTCAACTCCTGCGCCAGCGGCGTTTCGGTCGTCAACATCGACAACGGCTTCGGCGCCGCCTACCAGGCAAGTCTTATCAATCATCTGAGCGCTGGTACGCCCTGCGCCCGTTAAGGAGCATTCCATGTCCAATCATCAGCACACGCTTATCATCGATGGCACCTCGGGCATCAGCGGTGACATGACCGTCGCGGCCCTGCTCGACCTGGGCGCCAGCGAGGAGCATCTGCGCGAGCAGCTCGCCACGCTTCCGGTCGACGGCTTTGAGATTGCCATTACACGCGTAAACAAGCATGGCATCGACGCCTGCGACTTTGACGTTCAGCTGGCAGAGGAGCTCGAGAACCACGACCACGACATGGCCTGGCTCTACGGCAACGAAGCGGGCACCGAGCACACACATGAGCATGAGCACCACCATCATGATCATGGTGAGCACGAGCACCGCCATGAGCACGCACATGACCACGACCACGACCACGAGGGTCACCATCACGCCCACCACCATCACCACCGCTCTTTGGCCGATGTCACGACGATCATCGACGGCTCGCAGCTGAGCGATGGCGCCAAGCGTCGTGCGCTCGCCATCTTTACCGCGCTCGCCGCCGCCGAGGCCAAAGCACACGGCAAAACGCCCGAGACCGTCATGTTCCACGAGGTGGGCGCCGTCGACTCTATCGTCGACGTCTGCTCTGTCGCCATCTGCCTCGATGACCTGGGTATTGAGGACATCGTGGTTGAGTCGCTCTCCGAGGGTCACGGTACCATCCACTGCGCCCACGGCCTTATGCCCATCCCGGTGCCCGCCGTCGTCAACCTATGCCAAGCAGGCAATATCGCCCTCACGCCCGCACCAGTCGCCGGCGAGCTCGTGACGCCCACGGGCGCCGCCATCGTCGCCGCACTGCGCACGTCCGAGCACCTGCCGGCCCGCGACCGCATCGAGGCCGTCGGCTACGGCGCCGGTAAGCGCCCCTACGAGGGTTGCTCCGGTACGCTTCGCTGCCTGCTCGTTCACGCGGACGCATAACCATGGATGCTCGCAAGGCAAAAAGCCGCGCTGCCATCGTTGCGGCGTTCTCCGAGCTGCTGCGCGAAGAGGACTACGGCAAGATCACCGTCGGCGACATCATCGCTCGCGCCCATGTGGGTCGGGCCACGTTCTACGGCCTCTTCAAGAGCAAAGATGACCTATTGTCCGAGCTCGTGAGCGACATCTGCACCCACGCCCTCGATGACGATGGCGCACCGCTCGACGACCCACTCGTGCAGGTCGAGCATATTCTCAACAATCTATGGGAACGTCGCCAGGGCGTCCGAGCGCTGGTGGCCGGCGCCGGCTCACGCGTCTTCGCCGACTGCTTACGCAAGACCATCATGTCACGAGCAGCCGAAACCGTGCCCGTCGACCCCTCAGCCCCGCCGGCACCATGGACCGCAGCTTCCTACTACACCACATAGCCTCAAGCTTCGTAGCCACCGTCCAATGGTGGGCCTGGCACAACTTCCAAGCAGATAAGACCGAAGTAGCCAAAGACTACCTATCAGCCATAAAACCCCTCTTCAACTAAGTAAGAAGCTCATCCCAAAGCATCGCCCCAACCCAAGCCGCCACGCATCCCAAAGTGTCATTCGCGCTTCAACATCCATACCAGCAACAAGCCCCTCCCATCCAAATTCAGATATATGTTGGGTTGCTTGTACGAACGCAACAAAGACCCCGCAGCTGTCCGCATGGGGTAACTTCCCAGCGCATTCCGCAGGACGCAAGAAGCCCCCGCCGCACGAAGTGCGCAGCGGGGGCTTCTTGCATGTCCGAGGACGCGCTGGGAAGTTACCCCATGCGGCCAGCGGACAACTATGTAGCCTCGGACTAGAACATGCCCAAGAAACCGTGCACAAACAGTGCGGCCAGAGCGGCACCGACAAACGGAGCGATGCCAGGAACAAGCAGGCCGTACTTCCAGTTGTTGTCGGCCTTGTTCTTGATCGGCAGCACCTGATAGGCCATGCGAGGACCAAGGTCACGAGCCTGGTTCATGCGAAGCCGGTGATGCCGCCCATGCCCATGCCAACGGCCCAGACAATCAGGCCGACGCAGATGGCGAGCAACAGAACGTTCTCACCGGCGCGGCTAGCGGCGGCAAGGATGGCACTGATGAACACAAAGGTGCAGATAGCCTCGCAGAAGAAGTTGCGGGCATAGTTCGTACCCTCGGTGGTGGGGTTGGTCGAGAAGATGTTGCGCTGGGCAATGGGGTCGACGACGCCTCGGAAGCCTTGAACTCATCGGCATACATAAACCAAGCGATCACGGCACCCACAAAGCCGCCGAGCATATCGGAGAGCATGAAGGGAATGCAGTTGCCCCACGGCACCAGGCCGACGATGCACTGGGCAAGCACCATGGCGGGGTTCATGCACACGGCGCCGCCAAAGACAAACAGGCAGACCGAGATGCCAAAAGACCAGGTGGTGATGGCAAACATGTGGCCGGAGCCTGATACTTGGTGCCCTTGAGCACGGTATCGCAGTGCACGCCCACGCCAAAGACGATCATGAGGCCGTCGCGCCGAATTCGCAGAGGAGTTTGGTAAGCATAAAACCTTATCTTTCTTGTCGGTTATAAACGATTCGTTTAAGCCACGCGCTAGTGCTGCGCAACGACACGCCCAAGCCATCGGGAATAACGGCAACCTTGGCATCGGCACCCTTCATCTCAAAGGCGAGCTTGAGCGCCTCCTCGATAGTGTTGACCGGCGTCATGTGCATATCCTTGAGCATCTGGTAATCGCACAGGTCGGTGACCATAATCACAGGGTGATGCGCCAGGATGCGGGCAAAGATCTGGCTCGTCCACTGGTCGGGCAGGGTCTCGTCCTTGGGACGATCGATGCAGGCACGCTCAAACTCTGCCGGATCGTTGTCGGCGATGTTGTGATAGAAGCCCTCGCCGCCGTGACCGTCGGCACAACCGGCGACGTCGATGATCACGCCGCCCTCGGGAAGCGTGGCCTCGGCAGCGCACATGCCTTCACGGCCTGATAGATGTTCTGATCGAGGGGGTAACCACCGTTGGTGGTGATGGCAATCTCGCACTCGACGGGCTCAACGCCGGCAAGGCTCTTCACGAACTCGCAGCCGGCCTCGTGCGCCTTGTGGATGTCGCCGGCAAAGGAGCCGATGACCTCGTGCTTGCCGTTGAGCACCACGTTCAGCACAAAGGCGAGGTGGGCCATCTCGGCGGCGGCAAACATGTCCTCGCTCACGTGGTTATGGCACAGGTTGCCGGCACGCGAGTGGGAATCATTCACAAACTGACCGTTGTGGTTGTACATGATGGTCTTGTAGCTGGCGATGCCAGGCAGGACGGACTTGCGGCTACCAGAGAAACCGGCAAAGAAGTGCGGCTCAATAAAGCCCTCGGCAAGCAGCAGATCGCAATCGGCAGCAATCTTGTTGATAATGCACTCGCCACCAGAAGCAGGGTGCCGATCTTTTTCATCATGCTGTCGTCAGTCGCGACGTGCATAACGATTTCCTCGTTGGCAACGATCTCCTCGCCATATTTGTTGACGAGCTCCTCGTGCGTCGACGGACGGTGCATACCCGTAGCAACCAGAATGCGCACACGGGCCTCGGGCGCAGCGGAATGGATGTGATGCAGCAGAATAGGCATCGTCACACGCGAGGGAACGGGACGCGTATGATCGGAGCTAATGATGACAATATCCTTCTTGCCAGCACAAAGCTCCTCGAGCGAAGGCGAGCCATAAGGGTTGGCAAGCGACTCCTCTACCAGCTCTTCCTGCGATTTCGTAGTCTTAAACTCGTTTTGGTGACCTTCCATCACACCCGCGAAGTTCTTATCCTCGAGTTCCAGATGCAACGTCTTGTGGTCAAACGGCAGTTCACATTCAAACAATGACGAGCGCCCTCTTCCTTTCAACTGACACACTAGATAAACCGTTGGAAGGATACGCCGCTCACCGAAAAACACCACCGTCCACCGACTCATTAACACAACGTTCATATTTGACCCACAACAAAACGGCCGCGACCCCAAACGGGACTACGGCCGGAACAGTCGTAAGGCGAGAAGCGCCAAATGCGCCACCAGGATAGACCCCCTCCAAAACGCGCGAAGCGCGCCATTCTTCTCCTCAACTTTAATCCCTGAAGACCGAGGACGAAGGGACCCGACGGGTTTCCCTCTGAATGCATTCCGCAGCACAAAGCCCTTTCCAAACGCGCGAAGCGCGTCATTATTCCCCCAGCAGTAATCCACTGAAGACCGGACATCGCAGGGCCCGCCATTAGTTTACTTTTAGGCACACTCCGCAGGACGCAGAAGCCCTCGCCGCACTCCGCATCAGGCGCGAAGCGCGCCTAATTCTCTTCAGCCCCAATCCCTGAAGAACGAGGACGAAGGGACCCGATGGGTTTCCCTCTGAATGCATTCCGCAGCACGAAGCCCCCTTATCCGCAGCTCCAGAGGAGCAGGATAAGGGGGGCTTCAAGTGCGAGGACGCATTCAGAGGGAACCATCGGTCCCGGTGAGAGCCACAGGGCTATCGATTACCCCGTGTTCTGCAATCCTGCCGAGACGCCGGTCACAGTCGAAAGAATCAGGCTCATGTACTCGGCCTTCTTCTCCTCGGCCATCTCGTCCTGGTTCATGCGCACCTCGCGAAGGGCGCGGACCTGGGCGATGGACAGGGCGTCGACGTAGGGGTTACGCACGCGGACGGCGCAGCCGAGCACGCGACGACGCTGCAGCGGCCACTCGTCACCGACGATGGCAAGGACCCACTTACGCGTGAGCTGCATCTCGGTGAAGACCTTCTTGGACAGATCCTGGCGGTCGCCCAGGTGCAGATACATCTTGGCGATGCGCTGATCGGTCTTAGCGATCGACATCTCGATGTTGTCAATGAACGTGCGGAAGAACGGCCACTCCTGATAGGCAGCCTTGAGTTGGTCAAGGTCGCCCAACTGCTCACAGGCGTACCCAGGCCGTACCAAGCGGCCAGATTGATGCGCGCCTGGCTCCAGCTGAAGATCCACGGAATGGTACGCAGGTCATCGAGCGACTTGGCACCCAAGCCGCGCTTGGCGGGACGCGAGCCGATCGGCAGCAGACCGACCTCGGTCAGCGGCGTCACGGTCGAGAACCACGGTGTAAAGTCCTCGGTGTTCAGCAGGTCCAGATAGCGCTCATGGCTTGCAGCGTTAAGCTTCTCCGCCATATCCCAGAACTTCTGCGTGGTCTCGGTGTTGGTCTTCTCGACACTCGGGGCCGACTGCAAAAGCGTTGCGGCGGCAACGGACTCAACATGGCGCTGGGCCAGCGTGCGGTTGCCGTAACGGGCAAAGATGACCTCACCCTGCTCGGTGAGCTTAAAGAAGCAGTTGACCGAACCCTTGGGCTGCGCCAGCACGGCCTTGTTGGCCGGGCCGCCGCCACGGCCCACGGCACCGCCGCGACCGTGCATGAGCACCAGGTCGATATCGTTCTTCTCGGCCCACTTGGCAATACGCTCCTGTGCGGAGTGCAGCGCGAGCATGGCCGTGGTAGGACCGGCATCCTTGGAAGAGTCGGAGTAGCCCAGCATGACCTCCATGCGGCGGTTGGTCTGGGCAAGGCGCTTTTGCACCACGGGCAGCGTAAGCATCTGGTCGAGCACGTCGACGCAGCCTCGAGGTCCTCGAGCTGCTCGAACAGCGGGATCACGTCGAGCTCGGGGACATCCTCCTCGTGTGCAAAGGACAGGTGGGCAAGCTCAAAGACGTCGGCCACATGCTGGGCGCTCTTGGTGAACGAGATGATGTAGCGGTGCGCCATTTTCTTGCCGTAGCGCTTTTGGATGGAGCCGATAGCGCGGAAGGTATCGATGACCTCGCGCGTCATGGGCTGCAGGTCGCCGTGGATACCGTTCTCGTGGATATCCTTGAGGCGCGGGCGTGCACCACGGAGTGCTGACGGAACTCCATCTCGACCATATGGAAGCCGAAGGACTCGACCTGCCAGATAATGGTCTGGACCGGGCCGTAGGCAGCACGGACGGCACCGCAGGCGGCCAGGGAGCGCTGAACGACACGCAGGTCATCCAGGAACTCATCGGCGCTGTGGTACATGGTGTCGGTGATGCGACGCACGGTGGCGTTCAGACGGTCGGCCATGACGAGCATGACGGCGCGATGCGGCTCGTGCTCGGAGATCAGCTCGGCACGTGCGGTGTACTGGGTGCTCATCTCGACCTGATGGTTCCACAGGTTGATAAGCTCGGCAGACGGCTTGCTGTAGGTGGCCTCGAGCGTCAGGTTGCGGCCGATGCGGCGGCACTTGTCCTCGAGCTTGAGCACCATGTGCGTAAAGTACTTAGCAGCGACCTCGCGGCTCACCTTGGCGGTGACGTTGGGGTTGCCGTCACGGTCGGAGCCGATCCAGCTGCCGGGATGGAAGAATGCCGGGCACAGTGGCGGCACGGTACCGGCCTTATCACCCAGCACCCAGTCGTCAAAACGACGATAGATGACGGGGATAACGTCGAACAGCGTGTTATCGAAGATGTCGATGATGGTATCGGCTTCCTCGACCGGCGTGGGCTTCTTCAACGCGATGGGGCTCGTACGCACCAGGGCGTCGATCTCCTGCAGCATATGGCGCTCGTTCTCCACCAGGTCGGAGCCGCCCAGACGCGGACGCTCCTCCAGCAGGTTGGAGATACGGCGAATCTTGCCCTCGACGGCCTTGCGACGGGCTCGGTGGGATGTGCGGTAAAGACAGGGTGGAACTCAAGCTTGCCGAGCAGCTCGTTGGCACCCTCGACACCCATCTCGTTTACCAACTGGTGATAGGCGACGGTGAGTTCGTTAGCGGGATCGACCTCGGTATCGGTCGATGCGCCGGCCTCGCGCTCGCGCAGCTGCGCCACACGGTAGTTCTCCTCCGACAGGTTTGCCAGATGGAAGAAGCTCGTAAAGGCGCGGACAATGACCTGTTGCTTATCGAGCGGCAGGCTGTCGATCAGATCGACGACTTCGCGAAACGCCACGGCGGTGGGCTCGTCGGCAGTGGGCACGCCCTGCTCGTCAACGGACTCGTCGGCAGCGCGGCTACCGGGGTTGCCAGCATTGGCCACAATCTCGGCTGTCAAAATCTTGTCGAACAGGTCCGCGATCTCGGGATCATACTCGCTAAGCACGCGGCGCTCCAGGCGCAGGAACAGCGCCAGATTATCGCGCAGCTCCTCGGGGATCTCGATCTCGGCGAGACGCTCCCTGGACTCGGCATTCGAGCCGATTCGGTTAACGAGGCGGTTGACCACGGCAGCGACACGCGCCGCAGCTTCGGGTACAGACTGGTTGCTTAGGTTCTCAGCCACGTTTCCTCCCATTCCTCCTTCTATGCACGTAACATGCGGTATTTATTATAGGCACTCGGCAAAAACTATCGAAGCTGATTGCGCTTTACCACACAAAAGTATTTTCTGCATTGCAAGGCTTTTTGCCCCAAATGGTCGTATTTCTCGGTGGACGGTATATGCAAACGGGGGCATTTCGCATAAATGCGAAACACCCCCGTAACAATCGCTCTCCATGAGCAGGGCACCTCAGCGGCACTACAGCTCAAAAATCATGCGCTACAGGCGCTCGCGAACCGCCTCGACCACGTTGGCCAGATCGACGAGGGCCTCGTCATGGCTCTCCATGTCGCGCACCTTGACCTTGCCGGCGGCAAGCTCGTCGCCACCCAGGACCAAAATGAGCTTGGCGCCCACCTTATCGGCCTGCTTAAACTGAGCTTTGAGCGAACGACCCTGGTAGTCGGCCTCGGTCACGATGCCAGCGGCGCGAAGCTCCTGCGTGATGGCAAAGACGTTCTGGCGCAGCTCCTTGCCGGCATTGGCGACGTAGACGCACGGGGCCTCCTCGGCACCCAGGTCGCTGCCAAAGGCCTGCAGGCC
>ENA-OQMZ01000151-OQMZ01000151.1-human-gut-metagenome-genome-assembly--contig:-NODE-151-length-29191-cov-2.474745_pt1 | contig 29191 bp, 24 predicted proteins | sample MGYA00242621_ERZ504862 | MGnify/ENA primary metagenome ERZ504862 (study PRJEB26092, sample SAMD00036393) | human gut metagenome | host: Homo sapiens | study: EMG produced TPA metagenomics assembly of...
TATATTATTTATATTTTTTATAGCTTTAATAACTAATAAAAAACCCGCCCGACCGTATGATTTTGCAATAACCTGCCTACTTGAGTGACAGGTGGGTGCCCGCCCTTGAACTTCAGGCTCCCTTCTTCCGAGAAAACGGGAGGTCTGCACACCGTTCAATGGAGCTAAGCTCCCGATTTAAATGTTGTAGGGTTATTTTAAAATCATTCGCGTATCGGGCAGGAATTAAAACTTATTAATCTTTAGTCCTGCAATACTATTTATATGCAGAAAAATGAACTGTTAGTCATCTTCATCATAAAATTCTTCATTGTAACGCTCTTCAAAAACGGCGGCAATTCTGTCGAGCTTGTCATCATCCTCAATTTCGGCAAGCTCTTCTTCGCCGTCAATTTCGGTAACTTCAAAAATATAATATTCTCCCGAATCATTTACAGCATCCTCGGGATTTTCAAAGAACGGTAGAGTACATAAAACTTACCCTCATCGTTTTCAATGATATCAAGAATTTCAAATTCTATTTCTTTACCGTCATCACCGATAAGGGTAATGAGGTCGGGTGTATATTCGTTAGCCATTCCAGAACCTCCGGTTTTTAAGAAATTTGGGTTTGCTTTTTTCACCGTAATTATTTTACAATTTTTTGAGCGTTTAGTCAAGATGTTTAACACTTTTGGTTGAAATAATTAAAAAGTATTAAAAAAAATGGAAAAGTTAAAAAAAGTGTTGACAATGACTAAAAGGTATGGTATAGTATAAACACGATAAATCATATATCGATATTAATTAACTAACAACTTCCTTTCTATGTGCTTGATTACTCCATAAAATTACCTAAAAACGACGGCTGCATACCGTCGGTTTTTACGTTGTGTTAAATTTTCTTTTATTTGTAAACTTTTTGTAAGACAAATAGCCTTGAAAAATGATTTTAAAAGATATATAATGCTTTTGATAATGGATTAGTGTGGGAAAATAAGGAAAAATCAACTTTTATCGCATAAATCCGTTCCGCCGTATGTTCAATATACACACAGAATGGAGTTTTTTATTTAATGAAATCATTTCAAAAGCTTCCGCCGCAGTTTCAGTGTGCCGAAGTAAAAGAATACTATGACATTCTCTGCAAAAAACAGGGAAGTTTTGTTTTAAAGCGAATTCTTGATATTTTTGCTTCTGTTATTCTTCTTGTGTTTCTCATCATTCCGATTGCAATTATTGCGATTTTAGTTAAAACCGACTCAAAAGGTCCTGTGTTTTACAGACAGGAAAGGGTTACAACCTACGGAAAGAAGTTCAGAATTCTTAAATTCCGTACAATGGTAACGGGAGCTGACAGGCTCGGAACACTTGTCACAACCGACAGCGACTCCCGAGTTACAAAAACAGGAAGAATTTTGCGAAAATATCGTCTTGATGAGCTGCCGCAGATTTTCAATGTTCTTTCAGGCAGTATGTCAATAGTCGGAACCCGTCCGGAGGTTCAGCATTATGTAGATATGTACGAACCCGAATATCTTGCAACACTCCTTATGCCTGCCGGAATAACCTCATTGGCTTCAATTATGTATAAGGATGAAGAAAAGCTGTTGAAAGGCGAGATAGATGTTGACAGGGTTTATGTTGAAAAAATTCTTCCCGAAAAAATGAAGTTCAATCTTTCATATGTCAAAAATTTCAGCTTTGGTTCCGATATAAAGCTGATGTTCAAAACCGTAAAAGAAGTTTTCAGCTGATTTCGTTTTGATTGGAGTATTCAGATGACCGATTTTAAACAAAAGCTCAGAGGATTTTTTTCCGATTCATCGCTTTTCAGAAGAATCTACATTATAGATTTGTTTTTTACAAACATTGCGTTTCTCCAGATTCCTGCGTATGTACTTCTTGTTTTTCTCTTTATATGGGGTGTATGCCTTTCGGTATATAATCAAAGACATAATAATACTTTTTTTTAAACTGCGCTTCGGAATATGGATTGGAGCATTTCTTGCCGTAACAGTATTTTCGATGCTCATCAATTTTTCACAGACATTTCTTTACAGTCCTTCTTATGCTTCTGCACGTTGTAATGTGTTTTTTTCTTTTTTACGGAATGCACACAGAGCCTGAATTTGATTACAGAATAGAGCTTTATCACATTGCAAAATTCATAATGTACGCAACCACGGTAATGAACATAATCGGCATAACCTGCCTTATGTTCGGCTTTAAATTTGAATGGTACTGGATTAAATTTACCGTTTACGAAAACAGGTTCACCGGTTGTTATGTCAACCCGAATCTCCTCGGCTTCATATCTGTGGTGTCGATTTTCTGTTGCCATATACTTTCAAAAGGGCATTTTATGCGCAGAATTGCCGAAAAAATTCCTGAACCCGGCATCAGTAAGATATGGATTGTAGCCTGTCTTGCCACAAATGCGTTTTCGCTCATTCTGTGCGATTCAAACGCCTCACTTGTGCTTGCTCTCGGATATGCAATTGTTTATATAGTTTATATGTTCTTTGCCGACAAGGCGGGACTTTCACCTTCAAAAATTATTTTGAAAATTACAGCGCTGTTTCTTGTGGGAGTTTTCCTTACAGGCTCTGCTTGATGTTCAGAACGATTTGTCAGGAAGGCTTTTCCGTTGTGGTATCAAAGACAACCTCTGTTGTTGATTTGCTTTTAGGCAAAACCGAAAGCGAGCTTGTGCAGGAAGAACTGACTCCCGAACAGAGAGAACAGCTTGAAAAGGACAAAATCACCTTTTCACACGAAAACAAAAACATTGACAGCGGAAGAAAGAAGCTTTGGCTTGAATCAATCAATCTTTTCAAACTGTCGCCGATTATCGGAATTTCCAACGGAAATATTGTTCTCTACAGCGCCGAATATTCAAACGGTGCTTTGGAATATTCGTATCACAAAAGTGATTTGCATAACGGTTTTCTTACAATTCTTGTTTCAACGGGTATAATCGGTTTTGTTCTTTTCGGAATTTTCGGTTTTCGATTTGCAAAACACTCCGCACAGCACCTGTTTTTGCAGAAAAAAACATATCGTGACGATGTTTATCCCTGTCTGTTTGCTTTTCTTTTCGCATATTTGATTTTTGCCTGCTTTGAAAAGGCATTGCTTTATGACATATCGTTTATGGTGGTGTGGTTCTGGCTGATTATGGGATATATGAGTTGCTACATCACAAAGTTTGAACCGACGCTTGAAAGTCAGTATCTTTTTCACGGAAAAAGACTCAGACGGGTAACAAGAACAATGCTCTGATGCTTGTATAATCGGAAAATTTGATGTATAATAACCGTAGGAGCGTTTTGTTTCTGCGGTTATTATTTTGTGAGGTATAATTTTATGAAATACGGTTTCATCAAGGTTGCATCCGCAACACCGAAAATCAGAGTTGCAGACTGTAAGACCAACACAATAAATATTATTGAACAGATTAAAGAGGCACACAAAAACGGTGCGTCACTGGTTGTGTTTCCCGAGCTTTGCGTAACGGGCTACACCTGTTCCGATTTGTTTTATCAGCGTGTTTTGCTTAATGCGGCTGAAAAATCAGTTGAGAAAATTCTTAAAGAAACAGCAGACCTTGACATAATCTCAATTGCAGGAGTTCCCGTAGCAATTGAATCGGCACTCTATAATTGTGCCGCAGTAATTTATAAGGGCGATATCCTCGGCATTGTTCCGAAGGTCAACATCCCTAACTATAGCGAATTTTACGAGGTTCGTCACTACACAAGCGGTAAGAACCTCTATGATGAAATTTCATATGCAGGCGTCAAAACCATAATTTCAGACAATCTTGTGTTCTGTTGTGACAAAATGCGTGATTTCAGCTTCGGTGTTGAAGTTTGCGAGGATTTGTGGGTTGCCGCATCTCCGTCTGTTGAACACGCAAAACACGGCGCAACTATAATCTGCAACCCGTCAACATCGGATGATGTAATAGGCAAGGCACAGTATCGCCGTGACCTTGTAAAAATGCAGAGTGGTAAGCTTTGTTGTGCATATATTTACAGCGATTCGGGCTTTGGCGAAAGCACAACGGATATGGTATTTTCGGGACAGAACATAATCTCCGAAAACGCATCTCTGCTTGCAGAAAGCAAGCGCTTTACAACAGGCATTATCTATGCCGATATTGATGTTCAAAAACTTTCGGCAGAACGCAGAAAGACAAATACTTTCACAAAAAGTGATGATAATAATTTTACCTCGGTATATTTTGATATGCCGTTAAAACATACCGAACTTACAAGAGAGTTCTCTCAGACTCCGTTCATTCCGTCAAACAAGTCAGACCTTGATGCCCGTTGTGAGGAGATTATAACAATGCAGGCAACAGGTCTTGCAACAAGACTTGCTCACACGGGAATTCAAAATGCGGTTTTAGGACTTTCAGGAGGTCTTGACAGTACGCTTGCTCTCATCGTCTGCGTTCATGCTTTTGATATGCTCGGTATTGAAAGAAAGAATATTCATACTGTAACAATGCCGTGTTTCGGCACGACAAAGCGTACAAAATCAAATGCTCAGCTTCTGGCTGAGGCTTACGGAGTGTCTTTTGAAGATATTAACATTACAAAAGCTGTTCGTCAGCATTTTGCAGATATCAACCACGATGAAAGCGTTACAAATATAACCTACGAAAACTCACAGGCGAGAGAAAGAACACAGATTCTCATGGATCTTTCAAACAAATATAACGGTCTTGTTATCGGCACAGGCGACCTTTCTGAGCTTGCTCTCGGTTGGGCAACCTACAACGGTGACCATATGAGTATGTATGCCGTAAATGTGTCAATTCCGAAAACCCTTGTTCGCTATCTCACTGCCTATGAGGCACAGCACAGCGAAGGAGTTCTCAAAACTGTTCTTCTTGATGTTCTCGACACACCTGTAAGTCCCGAGCTTCTTCCGCCAGATAAAAACGGCGAAATTGCACAGAAAACCGAAGATGTGGTTGGCCCTTATGAACTCCACGACTTTTTTCTTATATTATTTGGTAAGATTTGGCTTTGAGCCGAATAAAATATACTACCTTGCAAAGAAATCATTTGCAGGAAAATACGATAATGCCACAATCAAAAAGTGGCTCACAACCTTTGTCAGAAGATTCTTTACTCAGCAGTTCAAGCGTTCATGTCTGCCTGACGGACCGAAGGTTGGTTCTGTAACACTTTCGCCTCGTTCAGACTGGAGAATGCCGAGTGATGCGTGTGTAAATCTTTGGCTTGAAAATCTTGAAGAAGATTAAGAAATAAAATTTTGACGGTGATTTTATGAAATTGTTTATTACACGAGATGTATCTCCGTCCGATGTTTGTTTTCTGATTCGTGATGAATTGGGCAGGGATAAATATACTGCTGTTACGAAACGCAGAAAGAGAAGTATGCGTGGTGTTGTCAACAACATTGTAAGACTTAATATTCTTGATGAGAATAAAAACCTTGTTGCAAGACTTCGACAGTTGCCCGTTGCAGGAGTAAATTCATTTACTCTAAAAACAGACAAAACAGCAGCAACCCTCGTGGTGCTTATGACCAACAATATGGTTCAATGCAGATTCTACGGCAATAATTGGAGAATTCTCGGTGATGTAATTTCAAAAAATTTCAGCATTGTTGATGTTGACAACGCACAGATATGCAACCACATCAAGCACCCTTTAGGATGCGAACTTGAAATTGCCGATGCGCAAAATGAATTGATATGTTTGATGACCGCCTTATGCGTCAATATGATAAATACAGTTGACAAGCGAGAGGTACAGGTTGTATAATCTATGTGCAGACAGTTCCACCGCTAAAGCCATGTGAACTGCCACAGAGCAAGCAAATAACAGTGCAAACAGCGCAGATAAATATTAAAAATTGAAATTGTCAAAGCGACATCCTTTGATGTCGCTTTTTGCAAATTCAGCCTGCAACGCAAAATTTTGCGTTTAATATATTCTCAGGGAGGAATAAATATGGACAAATTATTAAAGCTTTTAAGTGAAAATTCCGGTTTTACAACAGCGGAAATAGCGGCAATGCTCGGCGAGCCTGAGGATTACATTAAGGCGCAGATTAAGGAATACGAAAATTCGGGAGTAATCAAGGGCTATCAGGCAGTCGTAAACTGGGATATGGTTGACGACAGCTATGTTGAGGCTTTAATCGAACTTCAGGTAACTCCTAAAAAGGAAACAGGCTTTGACGAAATGGCAGAACTCTGCATGGGCTTTGAAGAGGTTGAATCTCTCTATCTTATGGCAGGTACATACGACTTTGCTCTCATTGTAAGAGGTGAGTCAATGCAGGATATCGCAATGTTTGTTGCCAAAAAGCTTTCTACAATTGACGGTGTGCTTTCAACGGGTACACACTTTATTATGCGTCGCTACAAAGACAGAGGAGCGTGCCTTTTCAGCGATGAAGAGAAGCGTGACGGGAGGCATTTAATTCTGTGATAGATTACAATAATTTTATTAATAAAAAGATTTCAACGGTAAAACCTTCGGGTATCCGTAAGTTTTTTGATATAGCTAACGAAATGGACGATGTCATTTCTCTGAGTATCGGCGAACCCGATTTCCAGACGCCGTGGCACATCCGTGAAGAGGGCATTAACAGTCTGAAAAAAGGTAAGACATGGTATTCTCCGAACAGAGGCTTTGCCGAACTTCGTGAAGAAATTGCAGCTTACTACAAAAGAAGATTCGGTATTGAGTATGATGCCAAAAAGCAAACGCTTGTAACTGTCGGTGGCAGCGAAGCAATTGACCTTGTTTTCAGGACATTGCTTGATCCTGGTGATGAGGTTATTATTCCCGAACCGTCATTTGTTTGTTACGAACCGCTTACTGTGATGGCAGACGGCGTGCCTGTTATTATCAACACAAAAAACGAAGATAATTTCAGACTTAAAGCGTCAGACCTTCGTGCCGCAATTACTCCAAAGACAAAACTTCTTGTACTTCCGTTCCCGAACAATCCGACGGGTGCAATTATGGAGAGAAAAGACCTTGAAGAAATTGCAGAGGTTATCAGGGAACACAATCTGTTTGTACTTTCCGACGAAATTTATTGTGAGCTTACATACGGCAATAAGAACCATGTTTCAATTGCTGAAATCGACGGTATGTATGAGCGTACCATTGTTGTAAACGGCTTTTCAAAATCATATGCCATGACAGGCTGGAGGCTTGGTTATGCACTCGGTCCTGTTCCTGTTATTGCTCAGATGACAAAGCTCCACCAGTACGGAATTATGTCTGCTCCTACAACCGCACAGTATGCCGCTATTGAGGCTTTGCGCAACGGTGACAGGGATGTAGAGATGATGCGTGGCGAGTATGATATGAGGAGAAGGCTTGTTGTGGACAGCTTTAACGCAATGGGACTCACCTGCTTTGAACCTTTGGGTGCATTCTATGTGTTCCCGTGTATCAAAAGCACAGGTCTTACAAGTGAGGAATTCTGTACAAGACTTATTGTGGACAAGCATGTTGCCGTTGTTCCGGGTACTGCGTTCGGTGAATCGGGCGAAGGCTTTGTCCGTGTGTCATATTCATATTCTATCAAGCATCTTAAAATTGCGCTTGAAAGAATCAAAGAGTTTCTTGATGAACTGAAAAAGGGTTAAAATATGGAAGTAAAAGTTCTTGCTCCTGCAAAAATAAATCTTTCTCTCGATGTTCTTTCAAAGAGAGCAGACGGCTATCACAATATTTCAACTGTTATGCAAGCCGTTGATTTGTATGATACAATCACAATCACAGACAATGGAAGCGGCACGGTGACCATTTCATGTAACTGTGAGGGCGTGCCGTGCGACGATTCAAACATTTGTGCAAAGGCGGCTTACAAGTTCTTTGATTATTGCAAAACGGATGTTAAGGGCATTCATATCGACATTGACAAGAAAATTCCCACACAGGCAGGTCTTGCCGGCGGAAGCAGTGACGGTGCGGCTGTTATTTTAGGCTTGAACAATATGTTCGGAACAATGCTCAAGCCGGCAGAGATGAGAGTAATCGGTGAAAAAGTAGGTGCGGATGTGCCTTTCTGCCTTGAGGGCGGAACAAAGCTTTGCACGGGAATAGGCACTGCAATCAAAAAAGTTGCCTCTTTTCGTTGTGACAGCATTGTAATCTGCAAACCCGACTCAGTCAGCGTGTCTACTGCCGATGCATACAAAAGGTTGACGCACTCAATCCTCACGCCTGCTATACCGATGAAATGGTAAAGGCACTGTTCAGCAGAGATATGTTTATGATTTCAACAACAATCTTCAATGACTTTGAACTTGCTCTGCAAATTCCGGAAGTTAATGAAATCAAGGGTATTATGCTCAAATCAAAGGCAAGGGGAGCAGGTATGAGCGGTTCGGGTTCAGCCGTGTTCGGTGTGTTCACTTCATCACGCAGAGCCAAGAAGTGCTATGACAAGCTTTGTGAAAGCTACAAAGAAGTTTTTCTCTGCAAGCCCGTTTCAGACGGTTGCAAGGTGCTTTGATAAAATTTAATAATTCTGATTAAAATTACAATAACCTGTCCATACTTATTTCAAGAGAGGACAGGTTATTTTTATGAAAACAAATAAATCAATACTTTTAATCAAATCAGCAATAATTGCATTCGTACTTACAACACTCTATTCGGTAATTCCGTTTCAGGCGGTGTGTGCTGAAATCCCTAACAATGTTTTTCGTTTTCACATACTTGCAAATTCAGACACGGAAGAAGATCAGACTCTGAAGCTCAAGGTGCGTGACAAGGTTCTTGAAAGGACAAAAATTCTTTTTGATACGGCAAATTCAAAGTCGGATGCAGAAGAATTTGTAAAAGCAAACCTTGAAACTATAGAAGAAATTGCACAAAATGAGGTGTACAAAAACGGCTATAACTATCCTGTAAAAGCTGAAATTGTCAATATGCACTTTGATACCCGCCATTACGAAAGCTACACTCTGCCTGCCGGAATGTACGACGCACTTCGCATAACAATCGGCAATGCAAAAGGTCATAATTGGTGGTGCGTAATGTACCGTCAATCTGCATTTCAACGGCAGACGAGGGAAAAGACAGGGCAAAAGATGTTCTTTCGGATGACGAATACAGCGTAGTAACTGATGATAAGGTGGAATATAAATTTTTCATAGTAGAACTTTTTCAGAAAATTTTTGTTTAACAACTGCAAAGTTCTTTAAATTAACCCAACAGAATATGTTATTATTTGTACAGATATTTAAAATAAAATTACTTTGTTGTAAATTAAATTTATGGAAGTGATGAAATGTTGAGATTTATTCTCGGAAAAAGCGGAAGCGGAAAAAGTACCGAGACTTTGAAGATTGCAGGCGAACTTGCCGACAGCAATCTTCCCGTAATGCTGATTGTGCCTGACCAGAGCACCTTTGAATGTGAAAAGACTCTGCTCGATGTGTTCGGCGCAAAAAAAAGCCGAGAAAGTTCTTGTATTCGGTTTTTCAAGACTTTGCAAATATGTTTTTGAGTTGACGGGAAACTCAGCCGATAATGTTATTGACGAGGGTACAAGAGCCGTTGTAATGAGCCTTGCGCTTGAAGAACTTACCGAAAAACTCCGACTGCTTTCATCAAAGGGCAACAAAAGCCTTGTTGATGTTATGCTGCAGACTGTTTCCGATTTAAAGAAAAGTTCGGTTACAAGCGATGAACTCAGAAGTGCATCAATGCTTGTTGACGATGAACCTTAAAGACAAAACTCAACGAAACCGCCCTCATAAGCGATACATTCGACGCTCTTGTCAGCCAAAGCTATATTGATCCTATGGATGATTTGACAAGGCTTAATGATATTCTTTTAAAGAATAATGTTCTCAGGATTATACGATAATCTTTGACGGATTTTCAGGCTTTACAATGCAACAGCTCAAGGTGGTACGAAGCCTTATTCGTGACTGTACCGCTACATATTTTACCCTTACTTTTGATCCCCTTACAGACGGTTCTGAGGAAGTTTTCGCAACCTCACAACAGACATATAAAATTCTCAAGGAATATGCAAAGCGTGACGGAGTTGATATTAAAGCTCCGATAAAGCTTACCGATTTGCACCGCTTTAAAAATGATAACCTTGCTTTGCTTGAACAGAATATTTTCAGACCGCACATTGAACAACTTGAAATTGTTCCCAAAAATATCTGTGTTTATAATGCCGTTGATATGTATGACGAGTGCGAATATGTTGCCGGTAAAATCAAGCACCTTGTTATAGAAAAAGGTTATCTCTACTCCGACATTTCCGTAATTTGTCACGATACAGAACCGTACAGAGGTGTTTTGTCCGAAATTCTTGAAAAATACGAAATCCCGTATTTCAGCGATGAACACGCAGATATTGATGTAAAACCCGTAATAAGGCTTGTAAACTCAATTTTCAGATGCCTTATTTACGATTTTGACAGAGAAGATGTGCTTGCACTTTTGAAATCGGGTTTAACTGAATTTTCTGTTGAAGAAATAAGCCTTTTTGAAAACTACCTCTTTGTATGGAATGTTTCAGGCTCTGCTTTTAAAAATAAATTTGTTCAGAATCCAAAAGGCTATTCTGACAGGTTTTCGGATTATGACAGAGATATTCTTGCAAAGGTTGAAAATCTGCGTGAATCAGTTATTGAACCATTACTTCTTTTCAAAGAAAATGCAAAGGATAAAACGGACTTGAAATTTCAAAGACTGTTCTATGCTCTTCTTGAAGAACTTAAAGTTCCCGATGCGTTACGCAGAATGTATGCGGAATTTGAACGCTCGTACGATAAATCGGTGGGTGCGGAGCAGATAAGAGTTTGGAATATGTTTATGGCTGTTCTTGACAAAACCGCCGCTGTAATCGGTACAAAAACAATGACTGTAAAGCGTTATTACGAGCTTTTGAGCTTACAGATTAACGCAATGCAATTGTCCGATATTCCGAGAACAATAGATTGCGTAACGATAACAACCGCTCAAAGGGTACGAATTTCTAAGCAGAAAGCGTCATTTCTCATTGGCTGTGTTGACGGAATTTTCCCTGCAATACCGCATACATCAGGCATATTCTCACCGTTTGAGTTAAAGATGCTTGCTATGAACGAAATTGAACTCGGCGATGATTTTGCGGCACTTAATAATCTTGAAACCTTTATGGCATATTCCTGTATGACCTCTGCAAGTGAGTTTCTTTCCGTATCATTTTATTCATCGGACATAACGGGAACAACCTATCAGCGTCCGAAATTGTTTTGCAATGTAAAAAGGTATTTAAAAATATCATTGCATATGACAAATTTGATTTTGACGGTAAAAAAGAAAGTATGTACGCACTCCGCCCTGCTTTTGATACAGTTGCCGATATGATTGGAAAAGGCAAAAAAGTGCCCGAATCATTGCTTGAAATTTTTGCACAAAATCCCGAATATTCTGCAAAGCTTGATTCGCTCATAAATGCAAAGGATAAAGTTCCATTTAAGATATTTGACAAGAAAAATGCCGAAAAGCTTTTTGGTAAAAATCTCAATATTTCAGCTTCACAGCTTGAAAAATTCAATCTCTGCAGATTTTCCTATTTTTGTAATTACGGCTTGAATGTTCGGGAAAGACAAAGAGCAGAAATCAATCCCATGCAGTACGGAACGATTGTTCATTATATACTTGAACGCTTTTTCGGCGAATATACTAAGGAAGAGTATTTATCGCTTGAAGAAGATAAATTTCAAAAAATTGTCTGTGCATATCTTGCGGAATATGCAGTTAAATATTTCGGTGAAGAACAGCTTGAGTCAAATTCATTCACATACCGCCTAAAGACAATTCTAGATAATGTGATGTATCTGATGAAACATATTATGGAGGAGCTTTCCCAGAGTGAATTTTTTGTTGCCGATTGTGAACTTAAAATTGGCGAGGATATTCCGTCATATACAATCGTACTGCCCGATGGTCACAAAATTGCAGTCTGCGGAAGTGTTGACAGAGTAGATATTATGCAGAGAGCCGATATAACATATTTGCGTATTATTGATTATAAAACAGGCACAAAACAGTTTAAGCTTTCCGATATTCTCTACGGAATCAATCTTCAGATGCTTTTGTATCTCCATTCAATCGAGGCTTCGGGCGGCGACAAATACGGAGAAATTGTACCTGCCGGGATTTTGTATATGCCTGCAACCGTTCCGTATATTTCGTCAGACAGTCTGAATCAATTGACAAGCTGCCCGATGAACTTAATAAAAAGCTCAAGATGAACGGACTTTTGCTCAAAGATACAGAAATAATTCACGGAATGGATAAGACAGACGCAGCAACATACATTCCTGTAAAAATTAAAGCGGGCGAACCTGTTTCTTCAACAAGCCTTGCAACACTTGCAGAATTCGGTAAAATCTTTAAAAAGGTTGATATGCTCATCGCTGAAATGGGCAAAAATATCTATAACGGCAACATTGAGGCGAAACCGCTCAAAGGCGGTCACGATTCATGCGAATACTGCCCTTACGACAGCGTATGTGCCTACAGACAGAGTAACCCGATAACTTGTTTTTCTGTCGATAACAAGACCGTTATCGAAGAAATTACAAACGAAATTAACGGAAAGGAGGAAGAGTAATGTCAAGAAATTGGACTCCGCAACAGAAGAATGCAATCTATGCAACAGACGGTTCTGTACTTGTATCGCTGCCGCCGGTTCGGGCAAAACTGCCGTGCTTGTAGAGCGTGTAATAAAGCTTATTACACGGGAGAAAAATCCCCTTGATGTTGACCGCCTTCTTATCGTAACATTCACAAGGGCGGCGGCTGCCGAAATGCGTGAAAGAATACAGGCGGCAGTCAACAAACTTCTTGAAGATGATCCGTATAACGCTCATTTGCTTGCACAGCGACAGCTTTTGTACAGTGCAAATATCTCTACAATAGACAGCTTTTGCGGAGATATTGTCCGTGAATATTTTCATACGCTCGATGTTGCAAGAGATTTTCGTATTGCCGATGAGGGTGAGCTTGAAATTCTCAGACAAGAGGCACTCGACAATACATTTGAAAGCTTTTATGACAGCGAAGATGACTGCTTTTATTCTTTGCTTGATATTTTTAAAGGGAAACAAGGCGACCAAAAACTGCGTGAAACAGTCCTTAAAATATCCGAGTTTCTTACAACTCAGCCGTTCCCCGATAAATGGCTTGATGATATGCTCGAAAACTATTCTGAAACCGATATTGAAAAAACTGTGTGGGGCAAAATTATAATCGACTATGCTCTGAGTGCCGTGTTTCACGGAATAAATCTGACTGAAAATTCTATTCTTCGATTAAAAGATGACGAAAAACTTCAGGATGCAGTCGAACCCCTGCTTGTCGGTGATTTGGCATATTTTACCCTTGTTCAATTAAAATTTGTTTCTTCATCATGGGATGAAATCAGACAGGCAATATTTTCTTTTGAAACAGGAAGAATGAAAAGTCCGAAAGGATACAAGGATAATCCGATTAAAATTTCTGTTTCATCCAACAGAGATGAGGTCAAAGAAACGGTGAAGAAACTCCAATCATTGTTTTTTTGGAGTGAGGAAGATGCAAGGCTTGAATTGTCGCAGCTTCATAGGTTCATATCTACCTTGTTTACACTTGTTCGTGCATATGACAAAAAGCTTTCCGAACTCAAAGCGAAGAAAAATATTCTATCGTTTGCCGATATTGAATCGCTTACTGTAAAACTTCTTGCAAAGCCTGATGATGATAACGGCTATACCAAAACTGTTCAGGCTCAGGAGATTTCAAACAGATTTGATGCTGTTATGGTTGACGAATTTCAAGATGTAAATGATGTTCAAGACCTTATCTTCAAGTCGGTAAGCAATGATGAAAGCAATCTTTTTGTGGTTGGCGATGTAAAGCAGAGTATCTACGGATTTCGTCAGGCAAAGCCCGAAATTTTTATTGAACGCAAAAATGAATATAAACGATTCAATGAAGGAAATCCCGAATATCCTGCAACTATAATTCTTGACAGAAATTTCCGCAGTCGTTTTGAGGTGTGTGATGCGGTCAATTTTATTTTTGAAAGAATAATGACCAAGGAATCCGCAAAAATGGAATATAATTCCGATGAAAGGCTGGTAAACGGTGCTGAGTTTCCAAAGTCTGATGATTGCAATTTTGAAATTTCATTGATTGAATCCGAAAACTCAGACCTTGAAAAAGAAGAAATTGAGGCAAAGTACATAGCGGATAAAATTCACGATATGATTAATTCGGGCTTTAGAGTTAAGGACGGAGATATAATGCGTGAAGCCCGTTACGGCGACTTTGCAATAATTCTTCGCAGTCCAAGCGGAAAGGCCGCAACTTATGTCAACACTCTGAACAACAGCGGTATTCCTGCCTACAGCGAGAATAAGTCAAGTTTTTTTGATGCAGTTGAAATCAAAATTATGCTCAACCTTCTGCGTGTAATTGACAACCCCGGGATTGATATTCCGCTTTTGTCGGTTTTGTGCAGTCCTATGTATGCGTTCACTCCCGATGAGCTTGCCGAAATGCGTTGTGAAAGCAGAAAATCTTCGCTTTACTCTTCTGTCTGCGAATATGCGAAAACAAACGATAAGGCAAGAAAATTTGTTGATGAACTTAAAATTCTGCGTGATTGTGCCTGTACAAATTCCGTTGACGCTCTCATTTCAAAAGCGTGTGAAATGACAGGATTTATGTCTATTTCGCTTGCAGTCAGCGGTAATGACTCGTCACTTAAAAACCTGGAACTGTTGCGTGAATATGCAAGAAGTTTTGAGAGCAACGGCTATAAAACCCTTTCTGATTTTATTTCATATACCGACAAGCTTATTGCCAATAAGACAAACCTTGACGCATCATCACAAAATGAGGGCGACTCTGCAAATGCCGTGAGAGTTCTCAGTATCCATGCGTCAAAGGGACTTGAATTTCCGGTTTGCTTTATTGCCGACATAACCCACCAATTCAATAAAACCGACCTTAGAAACGATATTCTTCTCGACAGCAAGGCAGGACTCGGCATCAAGACCCAGAGCAATGGTGTTGTTTATAACACATTCCCACGCCTTGCAACAGGGCTTAAAATTGAAGAAAACCTTATTGCCGAGGAAATGCGTGTGCTTTATGTTGCACTCACAAGAGCAAAGGAAAAGCTTATCTGTGTCGGTGCAGTAAAGAAGTGCAGTGATTATCTTGAAAGGCTGTATTCAAAGCTTGTGTCCGAAAGTGTAATTGAACCCTATACTGTCACAAGCTGTCAAAGCTATTGCGACTGGCTCTGTCTTTGTGCATTAGTTCACCCGTCACTCAATAATCTGCGTAACGATATTATGCCGGGTTCAAAGGTAATTCCGCACAACGGAGAATCAGATTGGAAATTGCAGATTATCGTTGATGAAAAATGATTGATAAGGATAATGTCTTTGAGGACGATATCACTTCAACAAATCTGTTACAGGTTGCCGATGTATCCGATGATACTTTTGATTATGCAAAACTTTTGAAAAAGAATCTTGATTTCAAATACAGAAACAGGGATATTCTTTCACTCCCGCAAAAGGTCAGTGCATCCGATATTGCACACAGTCAGAACGGTGATTATTTTGAAAAGATTCTTTCAAAGCCGTTATTCATAGCTGAACAAAATTCCGCTCCTGTTGCAAGAGGTACTGCTCACCACAAGTTTTTGCAATACTGCAATTTTGAACAGGCAAGAGCAAGTCTTGATACTGAAATTGACCGTCTTTTAAATGACGGAAAACTTACACAGGAACAGGCTGATATGATTGACAGAAAAACACTTAATGAATTTCTGTCAACCGAACTAATTGACCGTATAATTGAGTCACAGCTTGTAATGCGTGAAAAACGATTTACCGCAAGGCTTAAACCGTCGGAAGTATTCGATGAATATAAAGATGTAAAAACCGATGCAACAGTAATAATTCAGGGTGCGGTTGATCTTGCGTTTGTTGAAGACGGAAAGCTTGTTATTGTCGATTACAAAACCGACAGGGTAAAAGATATAACAAAACTTGCAGGACTTTACAAGAAACAACTTGATTTGTACAAATCGGCAATGGAGCAGTCTGAAGAACTTACCGTCAAAGAATGTATTCTTTGCAGTATCCACCTCGGCGCATACATTACCGTATAAAAAAGAAAACCGTCCGTAAATTCTGCGGACGGTTTAATCATATTCAGTTTATATCGGTTGCTTCTGCATCAATCATTCTTTGATTGCGGTCGTATTCTTTGTGATAACGGCTGAGCAGAATAATAAGTGAAAATCCCGAAACACCTTCATAAATAAGTGCAATTCCGAGTGCAATCATAAGCAATGCACCAAAAATGTTTGTAAAGAAAATTGTTGTAAGACTGAACATAATCATTACAATTGCTATAATAAACGGAATCCACCATTTCTCATACCGAGCGATCTCAGCGTGAGCGAGTGTTCATATCCATAATGCTGTCAACAATAATGATAATGCCAATCGGAATATTGATTATTGCCGCAATTGAAGTGGGTGAAAACAAAGCAAATATACCGAATCCGGTTGAAATAACGCCTATTACAAGTTCAAAGTACATTCCGCCTTCTCTGTCAACAAAGAAAGAAATTATGTTGAACAGTCCGTAAACAGTCATTGCACCGCCGAGTGCATAGCACAAAACATCAAGCACCTTTTGCGGAAAGACAACCGTCACAATGCCGAGTACGATATAGGCGAGAGAGGTCATCATCATAGTAGCCGCCGGATTTTTCTTTTTCTTATGTTCACTCATTTAATACACCTCAGTCTATTCTCTTGTCGCAGTAACCGCACATTACCATACCAAGCTTTTCGTAGCTGAGGTTCGGAAGATATGGCTCCTGCTGTGTGATACATTTCGGATTGTTGCAGTGATGATTCGATACAACAAACGGTCTGTTTTCAACAAAGAACTCATCATCCTGCAAAAGCAGAAGAATAAGTGCCATTCTGCCGTACATACCGTACTGAGCCTGTTTGAAATACAACGCTCTCGGGTCATCATCAATATCAACTGTAATTTCGTTTACTCTCGGCAATGGGTGAAGAATTATCATATCTTCTTTTGCCTTGTCAAGTTTTTCTTTGTCGAGAACAAAAACATTTTTCTGTGCCTGATAATCTTCTTCGCTTGCAAATCTCTCACGCTGAATTCTTGTCATATACAGAACATCAAGGTCTGTGATTGCATCTGCAAGACTATGAGAAATTTCATACTTACAGCCGTTCTTTTCAAGAATGTCAATAACATAAAGCGGAACGCTGAGTTCCTTTGTTGAGATAAGTACAAAGCTATTGTTCGGATATTTTGCAAGTGTCTTGATAAGCGAATGAACTGTTCTGCCGTTGAGAAGGTCACCACATACACCTACTCTGAGGTTATCAAGTCTGCCTTTTTCACAGCTGAGAGTGATAATGTCGGCAAGCGTCTGAGTTGGATGAAGGTGACCGCCGTCACCGCAGTTGATAACGGGAACACCTGCATAGAGAGATGCCGCAGCGGCAGTACCCTCAACAGGATGACGTATTGCGATAATATCGGCGTATTCGCGACAATTGTAATTGTATCTTTAAGGCTTTCGCCTTTGAAACGGATGAATTCATCGGATTGTCAAAACCGATTGTTCTTCCGCCGAGTTTAAGCATAGCCGTCTGGAATGACATCTGTGTTCTTGTACTCGGTTCATAAAATAATGTAGCAAGAATTTTGCCGTCACAGGCGTGTCGATAGTCGGCGGGACTCTGCATAATCTTTTTAGCTTTTCTGATAATTTTGTCAATCTGTTCGGTAGACATAACCGATAAATCAATCAAATTTTTGTCAAACATAAATAACACAGCTTTCTGCAATTTTTTCTATTTTATCAAAATTTTCTGTATTTATAAATACTTAAAAGAAAAATGGGAATAAAGAATAAAAGAATTTTACTCATTCCCGCATTAATTTTATAAGGTATGAAAAATATTAAATTGTGCGTCAAAATGATGTGCCTAAATAAAAAAGTACTTTGAAAATACGGTATAAGAAATTCACCGTAAACCGGCAAAGTCGATTAAAACATTCGTACAAAGTATTTTTGTTGACAAAAAATTGCATTAATGTGGTATCATATTAATAGTTATATCAAAGTGCAGACGCGTTTTTTACTGCGTAATTCTGCTGTTAAAAAAATAAATTTGACTGCATTTTGTAAGTGAAGTCTGATTTGTGTTTTGAAAGGATTGTCTTACTATGGTTACAGCTATGTTATTTGCAGGCGGTATCGGTGCAAGAATGAAATATTCCGATATGCCTAAACAGTTTCTTGAGGTTGGCGGAAAGCGATTATTATTCACACAATGGAGCATTTTGCCCGTCATCCTAAGGTTGATGCGATTGTTGTTGCCTGTAAGGCTGACTGGATCGGCTACCTTAATGAGCTTATTGAGGCATTCAATGTTCCAAAGGTAAAGGCTGTTGTTCCGGGCGGTGCTAACGGTTTTGATTCTATTCACAACGGCGTAATGGCTACTGCTGAATTTTCAAAAGATCCTGAGGATATCATCCTTATCTGTGACGGTGTTCGTCCTATGCTCAGCGAAGAACTCATCACTAACTGTATTAAGGATACAAAAAAGTACAAAACAGCCGTTCCTGTTACTCCGAGTATTGATTCACTTCTTTACAGTGAGGACGGAGAAACCTGCGGCAAGAGTTACCAGAGAAGTACAATGTACATTACACAGGCTCCGCAGGGATATACAATGGAAAGAATTCTTTGGGCTCACGAAGAAGCTTATAAGAGAGGTATTACAAACCCTGTTTCCTCAAGTGAACTTTTTATTGAGCTCGGCGAAAAGGTTCATCTTTTCCTTGGCGAGAGATTCAACATTAAGGTAACAACACCTGAGGATCTCACAACATTGCGATCACAGTTCTATTATGAAAACTACAAGCAGTTTGCAAAGGAAGAACTTAAATATGGATTATAATGTTCAAAGTAATATAAAAAAGACGGTTTTTTCCGATATTAAAGAAATTACAAATACAAATGTTGATTGGAACAGATTTAACGGTAAAACTGTTCTTATAACCGGTGCAGGAGGATTTATCGGTTATTATCTTGTTCTCACATTTCTCGCAAGAAATGACTTTTATAACAATAACATCAAGCTCCTTGCGTTCGTAAGAAACAGAGAGAGAGCCGAGAAAAAGTTTGGTGTTCTTCTTGAAAGAGATGACATTGAGCTTGTTGTTGCCGATGTTACAAATAAGATTGAATGTGAGAGAGCGGATTTTATTATTCATGCCGCAAGTCAGGCAAGTAACATTCAATTTGAAACCGATCCTGTAGGCACTATTAATGCAAATCTCAGCGGTACATCAAACATTCTTGATTTTGCTCTTGAAAGCAAAAGTGAGTCTGTACTTGTTGTTTCAAGCCTTAAAGTTTACGGTGCTTTGCACAATGGTAAAAACTGTATTTCCGAAGATGATATCGGTTATATTGATTTTACTTCCTATAAAAATTGTTATGCAGTAGGAAAGAGAGCGTCTGAAACTCTTGCCGCAAGCTATTGCAAACAGTTTGGACTCAATGTAAAGATTGCAAGACCGAGCTATATTTACGGTGCCAGCAGTCTTACGGATGATCGTGTCTGGGCGCAGTTTATTGCAAATGTTGTTCGTCACGAAAATATTCTTCTCAAAAGCAACGGTGCGGCTAACCGTTCATTCTGTTATGTTACAGACACGGTTTCTGCTCTCATATACATTATGCTTAACGGTGAAAATGTTACACCGTATAACATTTCTTATGAAAAATCAGATACAACAATAAGAAATTTTGCAAAGACAGCTTGTGAGGTTTTCCCTGAGAGAAATATGACTTTGGCTTTTGCTAATCCCGAAGATGAAAAGGAGCCTGAGGTTGATACTTCCGCTCTTGCAAAAACTCCCGAAATTCTTGACAGTTCAAGACTTTGCAGTCTTGGATGGAAGCCTCTTGTTGACCTTAAAGAAGGAATAAGAAGAGCAGTCGGAATTCTTGAAGAAAATTAATAACAGAAATTAGGAATACAGTTATGTCTGAGTTGTTACTTAACCAATTTGAACAGGACAGAGCACTTGTAGCTTTGCGTTATAAAAATTTGAACATCCGTAAATTATTCGGAAAATCTGTTTTTATAGCAGGAGGCGGAGAACTCGCCTTTTCTCTTGTATCATCGCTTCGCATGGTTAACTTAAAAAAACAAGCAGACATAGCTGTATTTTTGCTTGTAGAGGATAACGAAAGCTATGACAGGAGATTCGATTATATCGATTCATCAGATTTTTCCATCGTAAAGTATTCTTCACTTCATTCGGTTAATAAATGCGGAGATATACTTATTGAAACGGGATTTTTGCTTTCTGATAGAGTTGAAGGTGTTGATGTATTTAAAAATCATATCAACAGGGCAAATAATATTATCTCGGCTGTCAATGCGTTAAAGATAAAAGAAACTGTTCTTGTGTCAGACGCCTCAATTTACGGAACACTCGGAAAAGATTTTGTTATTTCCGAAAAAGAAAAAACACATTCCACTTTTAATTCGGATTCATTAAAAGCAATGCTGATTCAGTCTGTTGAGAATCTTTATTTTTCTGCATCTCATATGTATGATTTTTCAATCAAAGCAGTAAGAAGCGGCAAGATTATATCTGCAAATTCAAGTTCCGATTTTGTAAGGAATATGCTGGAATCGGCTGTTCACGGAAAATCTTTGAATGTTAAGAACAAATCACCCAAAGTGTCTTATATAAGTATTAATGACTTGATTTCTGCTGTTCTGTTTGTTCTTTGTAACGGGGAGAACAATCAGGTGTATAACGCTTGCTCAGATAGTTCAACCGTAAATTCGGCGGAATTTTCACTTACGCTTTCGGATGCTTTTGATGAGTGCGAGGTTAACATAACTTCTGTAGGTGATTCTACGGACGGCTGTGCCATTGACTGCACAAGACTGAAAAAGCTTGGTTGGTTATCAATGGTCAACTACAAGGACGCACTCCTTATTTCGGGACACGAGGTAATGATGATGACAGTATATTTATGTTTTCCGATTCATATGACGGCAAGCTTAATGATATTCAACAGATACTTCTGGGCTTTTTGCTTGAGGTTGACAGAATTTGCAAAAAGCATAACATTAAGTATTTCTTGGGCGGAGGAAGTCTTTTGGGTGCAGTAAGACATAAAGGCTTTATTCCGTGGGACGATGATGCAGATGTTATGATGCTTAGAAAAGATTACGACAGGTTTCTTTCGGTATTGCCGAGTGAACTCCCGAGTTATCTTTTTGCACAGACTCAAAAAAATGAAAAAGACAGCCATTTTCCTTTTACAAAACTGCGAATAAACGATACTCTGCTTTCTACTGAGTTTACATCAAGATTCCCCAATATTCATAACGGAATTTTTCTTGATGTGCTTGCACAGGATTATACTTCAAATAATGCTTTTTTACGAAAAATTCATATGAAAGCAACTGCAAGCTCAAGATGGCTGGTGCTTGATAAGTGGAGAGGCACTTCGGTGAATGCAAACAGCAGATTTTCTTCTTTGTGTGCGAATATTCTGAGAAAGATTTTTCCGCTTGGATTTTTGCAAAAGGTTCAAAACAAACTTATTTCACTTCATAAGAATATGAAAAATCCGAAATATCTGTTTGACAGTATGGGAAGAAATGTTTCAAGAGGAGCTTTTCCTGCCGAATGGCTTGATGAGGCAATATGGGTTGATTTTGAAAATGCAAAACTGCCTATTCCTAAAGAATATGATAAGTACCTGAAGTATCTTTACGGGGACTATATGGAAATGATTCCTGTAAGCGAAAGACATGTAAGTCACGATATCAAGCAAATTGATCTCGGAGAATATGCAGGATATGTCTGCAAAGACAGTTTTGCAAAGCCTGAAAAATAATTCTAAATTGCATTATTAAGTGGGATATTATTAAAAATTTCAGTTTATAGCAATTGTAAGCAATATTATGACAGTATCCATTTTTATTTACAAATTCAATCCCCGAAAAGTTTTTATCGAACTTTTCGGGGATACTTATATCTTATGGTTCTGTTAACAATTCAGCATAGGGTAGGGGATAATATCATTTGGATTAGCATTGTGTTCGGCAATAAATTTTCCATCCATATCATATCGTACCACTTATCAAATTTGTATGCACATTTATGAAAAATACCGACAGTTTTATAACCGAGTCTTTTGTGAAAGCAAACACTGTCGTTATGCAGATGTTTATCCTCATGTTCAGTGTACGCAATACAAGCATTTACATTTGTCACACCCTGCTTTGCTAGAATTTCTTCGAGCTTTTCGTAGAGTTTTCTGCCGATTCCGTTTCCGTGATTATCAAGGCGGATATAAATACTTGTTTCAACTGACCAATCATACGCTTTTCTGCCTTTGAAAATTCCGGCATACGCATAGCCGACAATTTTTCCGTTGAGTTCGGCTACAATATAAGGGTACCTTTTGAGCGTAGTTTTTATGCGATTTGCAAATTCTTCAATGCTTGGAACATCGTATTCAAATGTGATTGCCGTGTTTTCAATATATGGTTTGTATATGGCGAGCAATTCTTCGGCGTCGCTTATTTGTGCCGTTCTGATATGCAATTTATCGTTCACAATTATGACCTCTTTAATACTTTATGACATCATAATAATACACTAAAGTTTAGTTATAATCAATTATTTTAGGCATTTTGGAGTATATAAAAAAGAAAAAAGTCGGCACTCAAAAAAGTTGCCGACTGATAAACACCCCAACATTTTTATTATAACACAATGTAAATTTTACTTCAATAGATTTTCTAAAAATAAAATTATAAATATTTTTTAATAAAAGTGTTGACAATGTGGACAACTAACTGTATAATATAGACAAAGAAAAGAACTTAAGGAGGTTTTAAAAATGAAAGCAAGAAAACCTTACTTCAAACAAATCAGAGATTATATGCGGAGCTTACCACCTAACTCTACGGCCCGTGTATTCTAAGAGATGATCTTCTAATTCTTACTTGTTTTGTCGGAACAGCTGATTATTTTGATGTTATAAAAACATATTTATTAATTTTTAATCGCAAGAGCATTCCGAATTCGTCTTTAGCAATCTACATCTTATGATTGAAATTCGTCCAATTAAGCATTAAAGGTTATCGAATTTAATACTCGGGAGAACGGAATTTTAATTATAACTTAATATATATTGAAATCTAAAAATTGGTGGTTAGTCCAATGGAAGCTTAATCGTTATTTAAGCAAAATAAGTCCGAAACGGAGATAAGTCCAATGGAAATTAATACTAAAACCAATGGATGAACAGCTTATACAACGGCACACAGAGTAGTCTGAATTTAAAGAATGTAAGAGGCTGAATTTAATAAGCAGTTCAAAAGGAATGTAAATTTGGAAACTTATAATACAGAGTGAAACCGTAAATTTCAATCTGATTCCTAAAATTCAAGGTAAACTAAAGTGTCAGGAGATAATTCCGATGAGATAAGAACTTAAATTAAATCTCGCTTATGCGACAAGATTGGAGATATTCCGATGTATGCTTGAGATTTTAAACCGATACAAAGTCAAAAATAAAATCCATTAACTGGAATTGACGGTATACGGTTACTGATATTGATTTGACAAAAAGTTAATATAAGTCGTAAATAAAGCATTGATTTGCAGTAAAGAAAATGTCGGGATGACATAGAAATCTGCAAACAACAGGAGATTATTCCAATGAGAATTTAGGTCTTATAGTTTGATTGTAGTATACATACTCAGATGTATAAACACAGTTAGTCGAAGCTAAAGTAAAAGGAGTTAATTCCGATGAGATAAGAACTTAAATTAAATCTCGCTTACGCGACAAGATTGGAGATATTCCGATGTATGCTTGAGATTTTAAACCGATACAAGGTCAAAAATAAAATCCATTAACGGGAATTGACGGTATACGGTTACTGATATTGATTTGACGAAAAGTTAATATAAGTCGTAAATAAAGCATTGATTAGCAGTAAAGAAAATGTCGGGATGACATAGAAATCTGCAAACAACAGGAGATTATTCCAATGAGAATTTAGGTCTTATAGTTTGATTGTAGTATACATACTCTGATGTATAAACACAGTTAGTCGAAGCTAAAGTAAAAGGAGTTAATTCCGATGACTATATAGGCTGACAGTCCAAAATTCCAAAGACTTAGTTTAAGGACAGGTACAATTGATTCAGAGAAAAAGTTGATAAGCTTTTAAGCAATCTTTGTACTGATTGATATTATGAATTTTAACGGTCAAAAGACTTTTATATTCAAATTTAAGAACGGAGATAAGTCCAATGTAATACAAAGTTATTATTGTCAAGGGCATAATATCCGATATTGGAGATGAGTCCAAAGGGCATATTATTTAATTTAAAATAACAACATACCCCTTTAAAAATTGCTATTTATAAATCAACCGATTACGGAGGTGACTGCAACAGCAGTCACCTCTGCTTTGCGTGTTATACAATGTATTAACACGGCAGATAGGGGAGTTGCGTTTTTGATAAAATACACATAAAAACAGGGGACAGAAAAATCATGTCCCCTTAACTTTAGGTGCAACTATTATATGTCGATTCCAATTACTCAACGCCGAGAATCTCTTTGCTTGCAACAACAAGCTTTTCACAGATTTCTGCAGCATTATCTTTATCCTTACCGACTGAAGTAATATAGAGCTTAATCTTTGGCTCAGTTCCGCTTGGACGGATAATAACAGCGTTGTCATCCGCAAGGTGAAGAGCAATAACATTTGACTTAGGAAGGTCAATGTCGGTAACGCTGCCTGTTGCAACATCTGTTTCTTTCCTGAGAAAATAGTCGGAAACCTTAACAACATCGTAGCCTGCAATGCTCTTTGGTGTGTTATCTCTTACAGCTGTCATAATATCAGCCATCTTCTGCATACCGGCGGCACCGCCAAACTCGAATGAGTATGTCTGATTGAGGTAGTAACCAAATTCTTCGTAAAGACCGTCTATAACCTCAGCAAGTGACTTGCCCTGTTTCTTATAGTAAGCTGCCATTTCACAAACGAGCATTGATGCAACAACAGCATCCTTATCTCTTACATATGTGCCTGAAAGATAGCCGTAGCTTTCCTCAAAACCAAAGAGATATCTGTTTTCTTCATGCTTTTTCTCGAGGTTGAGAATAACTTCACCGATATACTTAAAGCCTGTAAGAACATTCTTGAGTTCACAGCCGTATTTTTCGCAAAGCTTGTTGATGAGTTTTGTAGTAACTATAGTTTTTACTACAACAGGCTTTTCAGGAAGTTTACCGCTTGCCTTTTTACAAGAGAGAATGTAATTTGTGAGCATTACACCGTCCTCGTTACCTGAAATGAGTCTGTAACTGCCGTCATAATCCTTAACGGCAATACCTACACGGTCAGCGTCAGGATCGGTTGCAAGGAGAAGGTCAGGCTGTTCTTTTTCACAAAGCTCAAGACCTTTTGCAAGTGCCTCTTTGATCTCAGGGTTCGGATAAGGACATGTTGTAAAGTTGCCGTCAGGAAGTTCCTGCTCGGGGACAACAACTACATCATTAACACCAATCTTACCGAGAACCTTTCTTACAAGCTTATTACCTGTACCGTTAAGCGGTGTATAAACAACTTTAAGGTCTGCACCATTGCAAACGCCGGGGTTAACCTGCTGTTCCATAACTTTTTCAAGATATGTGTCATAAACACTCTCGTCAACATATTCAATCATGCCGCTCTTAACTGCCTCGTCAAAATCGGCAATTTTAACATCCTTGAACATATCAAGCTTTGAAATCTCGTCATATACAGTGTTTGCGGCAACATCAGTCATCTGGCAACCGTCCTCGCCGTATGCCTTATAGCCGTTGTATGCTGCAGGGTTGTGGCTGGCTGTAACCATAATACCTGCCTGACATTTAAAGTAACGAACGAGGTAAGAGAGAACGGGAGTAGCTGAAGTTCTGATGTGATGTAAACCTTAATGCCGTTTGCCGCAAGAACTCTTGCCGCCTCATTCATAAATAAATCTGCTTTAATTCTGCTGTCGTGTGAGATTGCAACAGAACCATTGCCGTACTTTTTAAGCACATAGTTAGCAAGTCCCTGTGTAGCCTGACGAACAACATAAATATTCATTCTGTTAGTACCTGCGCCGATAATGCCTCTGAGGCCTGCGGTACCGAATTTTAAAGCTGTGTAGAAACGATCATAAATTCATCTTCGTTGTTTTTTATACTTTCAAGCTCTGCCTTAAGGTCTTTGTCCTCAACTGCGTTTTCAAGCCATTCGTTATAAGTCTGCTTAATATCCATGATTATGCCCCCAACTTAAAATTTTCACAAAAATGCGACCAAATTCTGTGGCAAGCCCTTCTTGCCTATCATAATTCACTATACCATAATTCACAAAAAAAACAAGTTTTTTATTTGTACATTTTCAAGAATATGTGCTGAAAAACAAAAAAAATATCACGCAGAAATCATAATTTTTATCCCTGCGTGATATTTATGTCTGGAATCTGTAAAATATTATTTATTTTACAAGTTTATACGAAACTTCGTTTTCGCTCAAAGAGTAACCGTTCTGCTGTGCCTCAAGAAGAATCTTCTGAAGATTATCCCACTCTGAGTCCTTTCGGAATGTAGATATATTTCGGAATTTTTTTGCTGTTTACCGAATAATATGAGCGAAGTCTTGCAAGACTGTTCTGATTTTCACCCGTAACATATGCTGAAAGCGTTCCGTAAGGAAAATCCTCCGCCGCAAGATAAGTCCATGTTTTTTGCGTAAGGAACAGTATGTTTCCTTTTTCAAGATTCTGATACTGACTGATATCGGCATAAATCTGCTCATAGGTTTGTGCGTTATTCGGTGTTTGTTTTTATACCCTTTGCAGGACCGTTCTGAATTGTCTGTGTCAGCTGTTTTGGTTCACTGTCCCAGAAGCAATGTTCTGCCTTGACGGTAATCTGAAAACAAGCCTGCAGAATAATCAGAAACGCAGTCATCACGAATGCTAAATATTTACACGGAACAGCGTAGTCAAGATTATCGGGATTTGCTTTCATTTCTTTAATCAGATTCCCGATGAATACAAAGCTTGCAATATTTGATGCGGTGCAAGCCATTGCAGTTACATAAAAATACTGATTTGAAGAGAAACACAATGCAACAGAATAAAAAATTCCGAGAACAAAGAGTGAAGCAAACAGTTCTCTTTGCTTATTTTCAGAAAGAACATACGCTGTGATGCCCATGAAAATCATCGGGAACATAATCGCATTGAAGTAAACGCTTGTCATTGTCGGCATAAACATTACAAGCGCCAAAATAACGATTGCACTTGTAAGAATAAGATAAATCGAACGGTGTTGTTTTCTCTTTCTGTCAAGCAACATAACAATTGCGGTAGCACCGTATGCCATAAGTACATATTTAAAATGAGTGTGACATTCTACGATTGTTTTAAAGTAGTAATTCATCTTTGCCATAAAGCCCATTTGCGGATGGTCGGGATCGGCAAGAAGATAGGGGAGATTTGAGAAAATCTCATTAATACTTACTCTTGAAAGTACAAATACAAGGAAAATAGCCGCAAGTATTCCTGCTCCCAAGGTGAACCACAGAAAAGTCTTAATCGAGAAAAGTTCAGAATTGAACACATTTTTATTAAGGGCAGTTTTCTTAATTACATAGTGAACTCCTATTGCAATAACATACATTACATAAACTGCCGCAAGGTACGGACAGCAGAGAACTGCGCCTGCAAATGCAAGTCCGCTGATTATGAGCGGTAATTTTTTTGAATAATCGGCTGTTGACATTAAAACACCCGTGAGCGCAATTAGATCAAGTCCCATTGTGTTATAACTCAATGCCATAATGTCAAACGGTGTAAAGAGGAAATAAAGCACACAACCGAATACTGAGAAATATCCGTACTTTTTAAGTCTTGAATAGATAACGCACACAATAACAGCGTGACAGATTACATAGAAAACTCTTGCCGCAAAGATTATTCCGACAGTGGATTGCGTAATCATTGTGTAGAGCCATACGAACGGCAAAAGTAAAAATCCTGAAAGCTGTGTGAGGTGCCATTCGTCACCGAGTAACGAATCACCGAGAGTTACTCGGTGCGGAATTGTAAGATAAAACGATTCGTCGTTACCGCCAAAACCGTAATAGCATTTCCAAAGTGAAAATCCAATAGCAAAAGCCATAAGCACAGCAAAAATTATGTGCTGCCACTTTCCTTTATCAGGCTTTGAACGCAAATCCTTTATTATGTTCGCAAGCGATTTAAAACCGTCAATAAGCAGTTTTGCAACAAGATTCATAATAAATGATGCAGCGGCGGAAAGCACAAAAACTATCGGAACCGTAACAAAGTAATACGGAAGTCTGTCAGGCATTAATATCACTTTTTCGCAGAGTACGGGGTAAACAATGCTGTCAAAAATAAAGGAAATAAGATAAATTCCAAGTGCAAGGTCAGAAACTTTCCAAAGTGCAATTTTAGCGGCTTTCGGGAAGTTTTCGGTCTTGATTCTCTTAATCAAGAGAAAAAGCAGTACAGATAAAACAAACGGTTCAAATCCGTACCAATAAATGTATGTACCCGATTTGAATGTTGTGTCGTAGCTTCTGAAATAATTGAATGTGCTGAATATGAAAAGTGAAAAAACAAAGAGTACAAGCATTGTTCTTGTTTCATTTTCAATCCGTATTCTCTTATGTAACAACCCACAAAGTAGTATGCAACGGGTAGAATCCCTGCCACCAGCTTGGGACAAGTTTCTGAAACTCATCAGATGAAGTCGGATTAGTCCACCAATCAAGTGAACCAAAATTGAAAATATTAAATAACGAGGGGATGATTGTCAGAAAAACAGCCGTTACAAGGAGTACCTGCTTTTGCTTTTTGCTTTTAAGTTTTCCGTAAGCAAGATTAAGGAACGGTGTAAGCAGAAACAACCCTATGTACATTTCAATGTACCAGGAGTAGTTGGAACCGGTAAAATCAAGCGTTCCGAGTATGAAAGATTTCAG
>ENA-OQMZ01000152-OQMZ01000152.1-human-gut-metagenome-genome-assembly--contig:-NODE-152-length-29116-cov-4.092966_pt1 | contig 29116 bp, 29 predicted proteins | sample MGYA00242621_ERZ504862 | MGnify/ENA primary metagenome ERZ504862 (study PRJEB26092, sample SAMD00036393) | human gut metagenome | host: Homo sapiens | study: EMG produced TPA metagenomics assembly of...
TCACAGGGGTGCAGTATTTGCCCTTGTATTCGCCCTTGTAGATGTAGCCCTTGTCATACAGTTCCTTGAAAATTTTCTGAACTGTTTCAATGTGGTAATCGTCTGTTGTGCGATATATCTGTCATAGCTTATGTTCATAAATTTCCATAAGCCCTTAAAGGTTTTTACAATTTCGTCAACATACTCTTTGGGAGTAACACCCTTTTCGGCAGCCTTCTGTTCAATTTTAAGACCGTGTTCATCCGTACCCGTAAGGAACATAACATCGTATCCCTGCATTCGTCTGTAACGGGCGATAGAATCGCACGCAACGGTGGTGTAGCAATGACCGATGTGGGGATTGCCTGACGGATAATAAATAGGCGTTGTAATGTAAAATGGTTTTTTCTGACACATAGTATTTGTCCTCCCTAAAATTCAGCAAATGAGCTGTAACTATAATTATACCAATTATTGCATATAATTTCAAGAGTTCATGGTATAAACGGAGAATAGTTAATTGTTGTATGCTTAATTTAAAGACAATTACTTATGATTCATTTCGGTGATATTACTGTTTGAATTCATAATTAATCGTGTTAAAGTGTCGGGTTAAAGTGAAATAATGCCGAACTGCGCAAGTGTGTAGGAAATTAAGATGAACACAAGGCAGATTGGAGCTATATATTTAATCATAACATCAAACAAAGCCCTTCTGCTGAAACGCTCGCCGTTCCTTGTGACTTCGTCTGCAATAGTCTTTGGCTTGATAACCCAGCCGATGAGAATACAAGTGCAAAGTGCGACAATCGGCATAATAATGCTGTTGCTCAAGAAGTCAAAGAATGTAAGGAAGTCCATTCCGAGAATCTTAACATTTGACCATACACCGTTGCCGAGTGACGACGGAATACCCATAATAAGGCAGATGACGATAACGATAAGACAGGACTTGATTCGTGTAAGCTTGAACTTGTCCATAAGCGAAGAAACAATTGCTTCCATTACGGAGATTGAGCTTGTGATAGCTGCAAAGAATACAAGAACAAAGAACAAAAATCCGATGATTCCGCCGGCAGGCATTTCGTTGAATACCTTTGGAAGTGTGATGAACATAAGTCCGGGGCCGCTTGCACCAAGACCTTCTTCACCGCTGAATACATAAACCGCAGGAACTACCATAAGACCTGCGAGAAGTGCAACGGCTGTGTCGAAAATCTCAATTTGGTTAACCGACTTTGTGAGGTTTACCTCATTCTTTGTGTATGAACCGTAGGTTACCATAATTCCCATTGCAATGCTCATTGAGAAGAACAGCTGACCGAGTGCCGCCGCAAATGTCCAAATTGACAGTTTGCTGAAATCGGGAATGAGGTAGTATGAAACACCTTCCATTGCGTTTGGAAGCGTGAGTGTGTAGATTGAAATTCCGACTGTCAGAACAAGCAGAACAGGCATCAAAAATTTGCTCAGTCGCTCAATGCCCTTGTTTACTCCGAGCATAATTACCACTGCACTCAACAGCATAAATATTAAGAAAAACACAATGGGTGACAACGGGTCGGAAATAAAGTCCGAGAAAAAGTTGTCCTGTGCCGCAGGGGCAACAAGTCCCTGTGCATAAACGCACATATATTTTGTAACCCAACCGCCGATAACGCAGTAGTACGGAATAATGATTATAGGAACAAGCGTTGCAAGGTAGCCTAAAAACGAAAATTTGCTGCATAGCTTTTTGTAGGCGAGAATCGGACTTAGCTTTGTTTTTCTGCCGATTGCGATTTCGGCAGTCAAAAGTGAAAAGCCGAATGTAAGCGCAAGGATTATGTAGATAAAGATAAATGTTCCGCCGCCGTACTTAGCTGCATAATACGGAAATCTCCAGAGATTTCCCAAGCCTACTGCACTTCCCGCAGCGGCAAATACAAATCCGAGTCCGCCGGAAAAGCTTCCCCTTTTTTTACTCATGATAATTACCTCTCATTTTCTTTAGAATTTTTTAAAATCTGTAAATAAAACAATTAACGCAAGTATAACATAATACAGAGATTAAAACAATATTTTTTGAAATTTTTTGAATATTTTGCAAAAAGAAAATTTTGGTTTTATCTTTGCGAATTTTGTCAAATCTATTGCAAATCAATTTTATTTGTGCTATTGTAAAATATATGTAAAGAATGCGTTACCAAAGGTAAAATTTAGTGCAATTCGCTTGAAATAATTCGTTTTGTATTTTATACTTAATCAGATATATTAAATTGAGTTATATATCAAATTTTATGGTGGTGAATTATATGTCAAATTCAAAAAATAACAATAAAAAAACATCCGAAAAGGCAAAGCTTATGTCAAAATGGCAAAAGATGCCTTATACTAACAGAGAATTAAGCTGGGTTGACTTTAATGCAAGAGTGCTTGAAGAGGCGTTCAAAAAGACCAACCCAATTATGGAAAGATGCAACTTCCTTTCAATTACGGCATCGAACCTTGACGAATTTTTTATGGTTCGTGTTGCAGGTGTGCTTGACCAGATTCATCACGGCAGAACAAGCCGTGACGCATCGGGCATGACTCCTACAGAGGTTATGGACGGACTTGTTGAAAAAATTCACGAGTTTGCCAAAAAGCAGTATAGCTGTTACAATCGTTCAATAATTCCGTCACTTCGTTCGGCAGGCATTGTGTTCAAAGAGGCTGACGAGCTTGACGGCGACCAGAAAGCGTTTGTTGAGGAATACTTTAAAAAAGTAGTTTTCCCCGTATTGACGCCTATGGCTGTTGATACAAGCCGTCCGTTCCCGATGCTTGCAAACAAAAGCCTTAACATTGCGGTTCGCCTTACAAATGCCGAGAATGAAGAATTTTTCGCATTGGTTCAGGTTCCGTCAATTCTTCCCAGATTTCTTGAGCTTCCGACTCACGAGGCAGAGCGTTTATTCTGCTTGAAAAAATAATTGCAATGCACCTTGGCGAGCTTTTTGAGCTTTACAACATTAAGCAGTACGATCCTTTCAGAATCACCCGAGATTCCGACCTTGACATTGACGAGGATACCGAGGATCTTATGGCTGAAATTAAAAAGTCAATCAGAAAGCGTAAGAGAGGAGAGCCTGTCCGTCTTGAATTCGGCAAGAAATGCAACCGAGAAATTCGTGAATTTCTTGTTGACGCTCTCGATGTTACGGAGCGTGAAATCTACTTTCAGAGAGGTCCTCTTGACCTTACATTCCTTTCAAAATTTGCCCACATCAAGGGCTGTGAAGATATGTGCTTTGAACCTATCGTTCCCGTAAATCCGCCTGCGGAATTCTGCGGTTATGATGATATTTTTGAGGCTATCCGTGAAAAGGACAGACTTGTGCATCATCCTTATGAAAGCTTTGATGTTGTGGTTGATTTTGTCAAAAAGGCGGCAACCGATCCGAATGTTCTTGCCATCAAGCAAACCTTGTACCGTGTCAGCGGAAATTCACCGATTGTTGCGGCTCTTATCAAGGCGGCTGAAAACGGCAAGCAGGTAACTGTTCTTGTTGAACTCAAGGCGAGATTTGACGAGGAAAACAACATTCAGTGGGCAACAAAGCTTGAAAAGGCGGGCTGTCATGTAATTTACGGTCTTACGGGACTTAAAACCCACTGCAAAATCTGTCTTGTGGTAAGAAAAGACAAGGACGGAATCAGAAGATATTTGCATATGGGTACGGGTAACTATAACGACAGTACGGCGAGATTCTATACCGATATCGGTATGTTCACCTGCCGTGAAGAATACGGTGTTGACGCATCATCACTCTTTAATGTATTGACAGGTTACTCAACTCCGCCTGAATACAACAAATTTATCGTTGCGCCTCACGGAATGCGTCCGTTCTTTGAGGCTATGATTATTCAGGAAACCGAGAACGCAAAGCTCGGACTTCCGGCCAAAATTACCGCAAAGGTGAACTCGCTTGTTGATCCTGAAATCATCAGCCTTTTGTACGATGCGTCAAACGCAGGCGTAAAAATTGACCTCATAGTAAGAGGTATCTGTTGTCTTGTTCCGGGGGTTCATGAATTCAGCGAAAACATCAGAGTAATTTCAATTGTCGGTCAGCTTTTGGAGCATAGCCGAATATTCATATTTGAAAACAATTCAAATCCGCTTTATTATATGGGAAGTGCCGACTGGATGCCGAGAAACCTCGACAGACGAGTTGAGCTTGTGTTCCCTGTTGAGGACGAGGATATCAAAAAGCGTGTGCAGGAGGTTATCACGGTTTCATTTAAGGATACCGTAAATGCACGCCAACAGCTTTCAACAGGTGTATATAAGTCTGTTGACAAGCGTGGAAAACACAAAACAAATTGTCAGAAATTCTTTTCAAAGCTTGCGTTAAAGGCTCAAAAGCAGGCAATGAAAAAGACATATGCGAGCACTGTCGGAACTCCGATTGTACCCGTTGAAGTGAAAAAGGAGGATTCCGAACAATGAAAAGAGTAGGCATTTTAACAAGCGGCGGTGATTGTCAGGGACTTAACGCAACAATCCGTGCCGTTGCAAAAACACTTTATAATCAGCTTGGCAATGATGTTGAAATCATCGGCATTATTGACGGCTACAGAGGTCTTATCTACGGCGAAACAAGAAAGATGAAACCCGAGAATTTTTCGGGTATTCTCACAATGGGCGGTACGATTCTCGGCACATCAAGACAGCCGTTCAAGCTTATGCGTGTTGTTGACGAGAACAGCGTTGACAAGGTTGAGGCTATGAAGAAGAACTACAAAAAGCTTGGTCTTGACTGTCTTGTTGTACTCGGCGGCAACGGAACTCAAAAAACCGCAAATCTTCTTCGTGAAGAAGGACTCAATGTGGTTTCGCTTCCTAAGACAATTGACAACGACCTTTGGGGCACAGACAAGACATTCGGTTTTCAGAGTGCCGTTGATATTGCAACAAATGTAATCGACTGTATCCACTCAACCGCAACATCTCACGGCAGAGTTTTCATTATTGAGGTTATGGGACATAAGGTTGGCTGGCTCACACTTTATGCAGGTATTGCAGGCGGTGCGGACATTATCCTTATCCCCGAAATTCCGTATGATATAGATTCCGTTGTCAAGACAATCAAGTCAAGAACCGCAGGCGGTAAGAACTTCTCAATTCTTGCAGTTGCCGAGGGTGCAATTTCAAAAAAGATTGCCGCTTTGCCGAAAAAGCAGAGAAAAGCCGCTATTGCAGAGATGAAATATCCGTCAATTTCCTATCAGATTGCCCATGATATTGAGGAGGCAACAGGTCAGGAAACAAGGGTTACAGTACCGGGTCACTTCCAGAGAGGCGGCAGTCCCGATGCCTATGACCGTGTGATTTCAACTCGTTTCGGCGTTAAAGCCGCAGAGCTTATTATCAATAAAGACTACGGCAAAATGGTTGCCCTTGTAAATAATAAGGTAGTTGCCGTTCCGCTTGAGGACATCGCAGGCAAGCTCAAGAGCGTTCCGAAAGACAGCGAGGTTGTTGAAACAGCAAGAAAAATGGGCATCAGCTTTGGCGAATGATTTTCACCTTTTGGTTGACATATGCCTTTGTTGTGATAAAATGATATGAAGTTCAGATTTCACGAAAGGGAGTGTTACTGTGAACGGTAATAAGCCGATTGAACAGATAATGGAAAATGCTGCCGCATCAGTTGAAATGGAAGGCTATACCATTGACAGCAAAAGCAAAGAATGGTGTCGAAAATTACTGCGTAACGAAATCACAATGCAGGAATATATTTCACTCGTTAAGAAAAAAGCAGGAGTTAAGGCTTAATGGCATACAATGTTAATTCACTTACAGATGATTGTTATCCAAACACTTTATGCTTAATAAATAAATTTGATATAAGAGATGAAGGACAGTTATCTGCGATAGAAGCCGATATTACATTTGCAAAATCATCTGAATGGGAACGCAATCCATTGCTTGAAAGTTTGATTTTAATCACTACAAAGCTATCCATAAGTTTTTATTTGAAGATTTGTATTCTTGGGCTGGTGAATTGCGAAGTATTGACATCTCAAAAAAAGGAACTTCATTTTGCAGTGCATATAATCTTGAAGAAATGTGTAGAAAGAGTTTTGACTATCTCAAATCAAAACATTTGTTTATAAATTTAGATAAAATAGAGTTTGTTGATGAAATAGTCGATTTTTACTGCACAACAAATATGCTACACCCATTTAGAGAGGGAAACGGCAGAACACAAAGATTATTTATTTCGCAGTTGATACGGCACAACGGTTATGACTTTAACTTTTCGGATATTGACACAGACGAGTTAATGATAGCAACAATTCATTCCGCTAACGGTGTTACAGATTTTTTAAGAGATATATTTTTAAAAAATATAAGGTAGTGTAAGGTGTTCCATGAACAGAGATGTAATTTTAAACTATGCCCTTAGCACATACGGAACAGAACCCGAATATCCGTGGGAGAACAGTCCCGATAATGCGGTTCTGCGGAATATGATGTCGGGCAAATGGTACGCAATAGTCATGCGTGTCAAAAGGCAGATTTTAGGGCTTGACGGCGATGGATTTGTCGATGTGATGAATGTCAAGTGCGATCCGATTCTTGTCGGTTCGCTGAGAATGAAAAACGGATTTCTGCCTGCTTATCATATGAACAAGGACAAGTGGGTAAGTATTCTGCTTGACGGCTCTGTGAGCAAGGAAGAAATCTTTCCGCTGATTGACGAAAGCTACAATCTTGTTATGCCAAAGGCTAAAAAACGCTCAAAAAACTGACATAATAATCAAGTCGGAAAATCGGTTTTACAATCGGTTTTCGATTTTTGTTGTTTGGGCATTAAATGTATGTAGAAAAGTTGTCTGAAATCTTGCAATGAACGCTTGCTTTTGCTATAATCGTAGTATATGTATGAAAATGTGTGCCACGCAGAATGAACGGGGTATTAAATATGAAGTCAGATTTTAAGAAAATTTTAAGAAAAAGAATACTTCCGACCGTACTTGCGGTTCTTGCATTGTCGGTTTGTTCAATAACTGCCTTTGCGGTAGGAGAGGATGATCCGCAAACTCCCGATCCCCAGCCCGATCCCGTAGTGACGGAGTATGTTCCCGATGAAACCGAACCGCAATACACAGAGCCGGTTTATACCGAGCCTGTTTACACCGAAGCGCCTACAACCGAGTATGTCGAGCCCAAAACGGAAGAACCCACAACTGAGTATGTTCAGCCCGAAACGGAAGCTCAGAAACAGGAAGAAACGCAGTATCAGAATCAGTATGTTGAAACTCAGGCGACCGATTCAACGGAATTTCAGGCTCCGACAATCGCAAAAACAGTCAGCGAAAAAAAGTATTCCACAAGCTACACGGCGGGAATCGTTTCGTGGATTTGCGTAGGTCTTGGAGTAGTTGCAATTGCGGTTGTAATGATCAGCACAAAAGTCGGTGCAAGAAAAAGAATAAGGTAACAGCATTAAATGTGTAAAAATATGGATAATCTTAACATCGGCGGTGTTCCGCTGAAATCCCACGCAGTTCTCGCACCCATGGCGGGGGTAAGCGACAGGGCTTACCGTGAGCTTTGCGTAAGATTCGGTGCGGCATACTGCGTAAGCGAAATGGTCAGCTCAAAGGCGCTTTCTTTCAACAGTAAAAAGAGCGAAGAACTGATGGAAATTTCAGACTTAGAGCGTCCGTGCGGAATTCAGATTTTCGGTGATGATCCGAAATGTATGGCTGATGCCGCAAAGCACGCACTTGAAAACAAACCTGATATTATTGATATCAATATGGGATGCCCTGCTCCGAAGATAAGTTCAAACGGCAGCGGAAGTGCATTGATGAAAAATCCTCGGCTTTGCGGAGAAATCGTCAAGGCTGTGACAGCCGTTACCGACATACCCGTAACCGTAAAAATCCGCAAGGGTTGGGATGATGACAGCGTAAATGCCGTTGAAGTTGCAAAAATCTGCGAATCGGCAGGTGCGGCGGCAATCACCGTTCACGGCAGAACAAGACAGCAATATTACAAGCCTCCCGTTGATTACGATATCATAAGGGCTGTAAGAGAATCCGTCAGCGTTCCCGTAATCGCAAACGGAGACATTGACAGTGCCGAAAGGGCAAAGGAGGTTATGGATATCACGGGCTGTGACCTTGTTATGATCGGTAGGGCAACGCTCGGAAATCCGTGGATTTTCTCGCAGATTAACGCATACCTTGAAAACCCGAATGTTAAAATTCACACTCCTGACCTTGAAGAAAGGCTCGGTGTAATGATTGAACATATCGGCAAAATGGTTGAGTACAAGGGTGAGCATATGGCAATGCTTCAGGCAAGAAAACTTGTAGTCGGCTATTTCAAAGGCATGAAGGGTGCGGCAGCTTTGCGAAATGAGGCAGGAAAAATTAAAACGCTTGATGATTTGTACGAATTAAGGCAAAAAGCCCTTTCGTTGCAATGACATAAATTCAAAAAGGATACACAGTATCCTAAAATAAAAATATAAGGGGAATATAACAATGAGTGAAAAAACAAATATCGCTACTCTTGATTACCTCAACGAGTACGATCCCGCAATCGGTAACGCAATGACAGACGAGCTTAAAAGACAGCGCAGAAACCTTGAACTTATCGCAAGTGAAAACATCGTTTCTCCGGCAGTTATGGCTGCAATGGGCAGCCTGCTCACAAACAAATATGCCGAGGGTTATCCGGGAAAGAGATACTACGGCGGTTGTCAGTGCGTTGATGTAGTTGAAGAAATTGCCCGTCAGCGTGCGTGTGAGCTTTTCGGTGCTGAACACGCAAATGTTCAGCCTCACTCAGGCGCTCAGGCTAACACAGCGGTATATTTTGCAATGCTTAATCCCGGTGATACGGTAATGGGTATGAACCTTAACGAAGGCGGTCACCTTACACACGGTTCACCTGTTAATATTTCAGGTAAATACTTCAATTTTGTTCCATACGGTGTTGATCCCGAAACGCACAGAATTGATTATGATAAGGTTCTTGAAATTGCAAAGGAATGCAAGCCTAAGATGATTGTTGCAGGTGCGTCTGCATACCCAAGAATTATTGATTTTGCAAAGCTCCGTGAGATTGCCGATGCAGTAGGTGCATATCTTATGGTCGATATGGCTCACATCGCAGGTCTTGTTGCCGCAGGCGTTCATCCGAACCCTGTTCCGTATTGTGAGTTCGTTACAACAACAACACACAAAACTCTCCGTGGCCCTCGTGGCGGTCTTATCCTCTGCCGTGAAGAATTTGCAAAGCAGATTGACAAGGCTATCTTCCCCGGTACACAGGGCGGTCCTCTTATGCATGTTATTGCCGCAAAGGCTGTTTGCTTCGGCGAGGCATTAAAGCCTGAGTTCAAGGAGTACGGCAAAAAGATTGTTTCTAACTGTAAGGCTCTTGCAGACGGACTTCTCAAAAGAGGCAACAAACTTGTTTCAGGCGGTACGGACAACCATGTTCTTCTTATGGATCTCCGTGATACAGATGTAACCGGCAAGGAGCTTGAGGCTCGTCTTGATGATTGCTACATCACAGTAAATAAGAACACAATTCCGGGCGAACCCCGTTCACCGTTCGTAACAAGCGGTGTAAGAATCGGTACTGCCGCTGTTACTACAAGAGGTCTTAACGAGGAAGATATGGACAAGATTGCCGAGTACATCACCCTCGTTCTTAACGACTATGAGAACAGCAAGGAAAAGGTTAGAGCAGGTGTTGAAGAAATCTGCAAAAAATATCCGCTTTATGAGTAATCGTGAGTAATAAATTACTCAGAAAAAAAAGTAAAAATGAATAATTAAAAAGTCAGTCGGTTGGTATATTGCCAACCGACTGCTTTGCTGTTACAGTTTGTAATATTAAAAACATATTATGTCCGAGCGGAAGTTTTTTTAAATTGAAAGTTGAAAATGGAAAATTGAAAATTGTGGTCGGGCAGACAGTTTGCAAAATGCAAATCATTGTCGCCCGACTGTTTTTTATATATAGAAGTTGTGTTTAAATGTAGGGGAGAACCGTGTTCTCCCGTTCGTGTGCATACCAAATTAAAGCATAACATTCATTACATCAAAAAATATGTAGGCAAACAAAAAGACCGAAAAATTGCTTTTTCGACCTTAAATTAATTTTGATTATTCTGTTTTACTGTCGGAGGTGGTGGGGATTTCACCGTGTTTTTCTTCAAAATCCGCAATTTCATTTTTAATCAGATGAAGAAGATACCAATTCATTGACCTGTCATCATACTTTGCTACATACTCAAATTTACGCAACAAATCTTCATCAATGCGTAGTGACAAATGTTTTGGCTTTCCCTTCATAAAATTGCACCTCAAATGAACCTATTATGGGTTTATTATAAGTCCTTATTGTGCTATAATGTAAAAGTGAACCCATAATGGGTTCATAAAAAAGGGAGTGCTTTGTTAATGAAAATTGCGGTTATCGGTTCAAGGACGCTTACAGTCAGAAATCTTGAAAAATATATTCCGAAAGATACAACAGAAATCATTTCGGGAAGTGCAAATGGAATTGACAGATGTGCGAAAGAATTTGCGGTAAAAAACAATATCAGATACATGGAATTTCTTCCTGAATATAAAATACATGGAAGATATGCTCCGCTGAAACGCAATCTTGAAATCATTGACAATGCAGATTTTGTTTTGGCTTTCTGGGACGGAAAAAGCAGAGGTACTAAATTTGTTATAGATAATTGCAGAAAAATAAATAAACCGATAAGAGTGTTGATTAGCAAAGGATGTTTATAACATAATGTTATTGCCACATATTACATACTGTTTTCGTCACTCAAAAGTTATGCGTACAAACAAAAATGCATCGGAGCCTTGTTCGGGCGACCGATGCAATTCATTTATCATATTATTTTTTCAAAAGTTATACCATAGGAAACCACATCGGAACTACGGTATTGAAAATAAGGACAGAGCAGATTCCGCAGGTTAAGCCTAAAATCATACCGGCAATAACATCCGTAAGGTAGTGAACACGCAGATAAATTCTTGAAAACGCAATCAACATTGCAAGCATAAGAATCGGCATAAAGGTTATGACTTTGCAACGCATAAGAGCAACCCCGACCATTGCAAACGATGCCGTCGTGTGACCTGACGGAAACGAGTAAAATCTCGGTCTGTCAATAAGCTGTTCGTCATCATCAAGGGTGTGGCAAGGTCGCACACGCTTTACTATATGCTTGATAATAATCTCTCCCATAAGGTGAGCCCACGCAAGTCCGAACACAAAGTTTGCACCTGTTGCCCTCCAGTTGGAGTTTATAAGAAACGGCAGGCAGATTGCCCACCATACAATACCTGCATTGCCTGCACGAGATGCAGTAATCATTATTTTGTTTAGTGCCGGCTTATGAATTCGGGATATGTTATCAAGTACCCTGTTGTCAATGTTTTGAATTCTGCCAAACATAAACACAACTCCTGTTCGTAATATTTATCCTGTCTGTCGCAAAATATGCTTGCAAAACAGGCTGATTCAGCATTCTATCATTACTCATACAGGTTCATTATAACACATTAAAATTCATTTGAACAGATATTTTGCAAAAATTTTACTTAATTTTCAGATTCACCAAATGTGCAATTGACGGGATATTTGCCCCCTGTCCGCTTGATGTCGGACTCATGAGCGCACCCGTTGCCATAAACAGAATATTTTGAACGAGTCCGTTTTGAAAATCGTCCATAATTTTTGAACAAAGAACCGATGCGGCGCATCCGCAGCCCGAACCGCCTGCATGAACATCCTGATTGGAGCGTTCAAAAATCATCAGTCCGCAATCGTTGTGTTGTTTCCTTATATTGATTCCGTCACGCTCAAGCAAATCATAAAGTGATTTACTGCCGACTTCGCCCAAATCACCCGTGATAATCATATCGTAATCCTCGGGCGATGTTTTGGTATCCTCAAGATAACATTCAAGGGTCTGAGCTGCCGCCGGAGCCATTGCCGCCCCCATGTTATTGGCGTCGCTTACACCGAGGTCAACTATTCTGCCGACTGTCGCTCTTGCAACGCAGATTCCTTTTTTAAGGCTTTTCAGAATACAGCTTCCCGCACCCGTAACCGTCCATTGTGCGGTTGGAGTGCGAACTCCGCCGTATTCAAGCGGAAAACGGTACTGCCGTTCCGCCGATGCAAAATGTGACGAGGTGACGCAGGCGGAAACTTTTGCTCCGCCGCTTTCAACGGCAGATGCCGCCATAATAAGACTTTGCGCCATTGTTGAACACGCTCCGTACTGCCCAAGATACGGGATTCCGAATTTCATAAGTCCAAAGCTTGATCCGATGCATTGGTTGAGCAAATCTCCTGCGAAAACGCAGTCAACCTCGTTTGCGTGTGTTTTTGAACGCTCCAGAGCTTTTTCAAGAGCTTCGCCCTGAAACATACTTTCCGCCTGTTCAAAGGTGTCACAGCCGTCATAGCTGTCGTAAATAATCTTGTCGAAATAGTTTTTAAGGGGGCCTTCGGCTTCCTTTTTTCCGACAACCGACCCCCAGCCGGCAATAACAGGCTGGCTTTCAAAAGCAATTGTATATGCACCTGTTCGTTTTATCATACAAAAACTCCCTTCCGCTTTTATTATCTGCGAAAGGGAGTTTTTTATTATTATCGGAAGTTGTTTTGCTTAATTATTCTTCGCTTGATTCAGGTTCTGTAGGCTTCGGTTCGGGATCGGGTTTTGGCTGTGGTTCGGTTTTTGATTCCGAACTTGACTGGCTTGATGAACTGTGGCTCGATGAACTGTGGCTCGATGAGCTTGATGATGAACTGTTGCTTGAATGACTTGATGAAGAACTGCTTGAATATGACGGTTCACTGTATGATGACTGTGAACTTGATGAGCTTGAACTGCTGTCGTCATTCTTTGAAACCGTTTCATCCGGAATTACAACATCATCACCGTATTTTGCACGGGGATCGTTATTGGCATCAATGAAAACATAGCCGTTTTCGGTATCATAAGTTGATGAACCGAGTGACTCGGAATCAACCTCCTTGCCGTCCTTGTAATAAACTCTCCAAGCTTTTACCGTGTAGCTTGAACTACCCTTATTCGTGAGCTTGTTGCGAGTCATAATAAGGTCGTATGAATCCGATTTCCAACCCCAGAATGAAACATAAAGTGTGTTGTCAACAACCTTACACTCAAGGAACATCTGGTAATCTGTCGGGTTAGAAAGCTTAAGGTCAAGGTTGCCGTAGTCGATTGTTGCGTCAAGACCTGTGGGAACATAGCTTGACGCCCACTTGTGACAATAACGCTCCTCAACCTTCATGTTGGCTCTGACAGCCGCATTGTAGATTGTTGAGCTTGACTGACAGATACCGCCGCCGACACCGATGTCGGACTTACCGTTTGAAATTACACCTGCCGGCTTGTAGCCGAGAGATTCAAGGTTTGAGTTGCCTGTGCATTTGTTGAATGACCAAGTTGCACCGGGTTCAATAACCGAACCGTTGCAGGCTTTGAGCGAAACACGCATATTTTCTGTTCCGTTCTCCGTATTGGTGGAAACGGTTTCGTATGTTGAAAGAAGAACGATGTTTTTCTTTAAATCGTCAACCGAGATTTTTGCATCTGTTTTTTCAACATCGGCAATAATTCTGTATTCGCTTGCACCGCTTGCAAACACACCCTTAAACTGATTTGCAAGGTCTGTTTCGTTTACTTTCTGTCCCTGTGACGCCTCTGCATATTCAAAACGCTTTTTTTCGTAGGGGTGGAACTTTGAAACTCTTGCGTTCTCAGCCTCTTTGTAATTTTTCTTTGCAACCTTCTTTGCTGCTTCGTCAACACTTTCTGCGGTTACGGTAGCTGTTACCGTGTAACTCTTTTTGCTTGTTGAAGTTTCAACAGACGGATCGGTTGCTTCATTTTTGATTTCATTAAGTACAGACTCAATGTCATAAGTATATTTGAAATCCTTTTCGGTCACTTTACTGATGACTCCGTTTACATCAACCGAAATGTCAAGAGGCTTAATAAAGCTTTCTTCCTTTTCTTCAAGAGCTTTTTTTGCCTCGTCGTATGTTTTTCCCGAAATTGAAACACCCGAAACGGTTGTTCCGTCAGGAAACTTAAACTCACCGGCAATAGCCTCCTCAACGCTGTTGAACAGATTTCCTCCGAAAATGCAGAAACCTGCCACACCGAGAGCTACTGCAACTGCGGCAACGGATGAAATGATGATTGCAAGCTTTTTCTTGCTTTTCTTTTCGCCTTTAGCCATACGACCGCCCGATGAATGTTTTCCTTTCTTGTTATCAGACTGTTTGTTGCCGTCGCAGTTGATGTCAACAAGATCTTCATCAACAACAAGAATATCGTCCATAAAATTCCTGTTCAAAAAAATTCACCTCATATATACCCAATAATTGCCCTTTGAAAACCTACTGCATTTGATTTTCAAAAAGGAAAACGCTTTTATTACTTTCTTTAATTACCCTATACTGAAATATATTACAGTACAGTCTTTATTTTACAACATAATTTTAAAAAAATAAAGTGTGAAAACACAAAATTTAGAAAAATTTTTTATTGAAATTTAAGTCCTTTTTACCAAAAGATTTTAGCGATATTTCCGACTCGTATTCCGAGTGTGAATTTTGCCGCCTTAAAAGCTCGGAACAGTTGCCCCCGATTAAAAAACACAAACGAAATTTTAATCATTTTTATTTAAAATTCAGATGAAATGCAAAAATAATCTATTGAAATACTTGCAGATTAAAAGTATAATAGTAAAAGCACCCCTATGTGCAAAACCGTTTTCGGTTATTTTGAATTACGGAGAACTGATATGAAAATAATCATCTTCACAGCATCAACAGGCGGAGGGCATAAGAGAGCCGCCGCGGCTATTGAGGCAAAAATAAAAGCCGTCAGTCCCGACACGAAGGTCAAGGTTATTGACGCCATGAAGACAATCGGCAGGGTATATGATAAAACCGTTTGTGACGGCTATCATTTTATGGCAACGAAAATTCCAAAGGTTTACGGCAAATTCTATAAGATTACCGACAGAAGGACCCTTATGTACAAGGCTGTTATGCAGTCCAACACAATGATGTCGGAAAAGCTGCTTGACACAATCAATGAATACAAGCCCGATGCAATTATTATGTGTCATCCGTTTGTCACAACAATGATTTCAAAGCTTCGCCGTCAACACAAGATTGATGTTAAGGCAATCAGCCTTATAACTGACTATGACGCACACAGAACATATATTGTTCCGTATGTTGACGCATATGTGCTTGCAGAGCCTGATATGGCGACAAAGCTTATTGATGAATACGGTGTTGACAAGAGCATAATATATCCGCTCGGCATTCCGATTTTTGACCGTTTTACAGAGCCTTTTGACAAAAAGGCGATTTGTGAGCGTGAAGGACTTGATCCTAACAAGCCTACAATTCTGCTTATGGCAGGTTCTTTCGGTGTTACAAGCGTGCTGAGCTTCTACAAAGCTCTTGTGGAGCAAGCTCCCGAAATGCAGTTTATTGTCATCACCGGCAGAAACATCAAGCTTTTTGCAAACCTTGAAAAGGTAATTGAAGAAACGGGTATGCAGGACAACACAAAGCTTTTGTACTTTGTAAAAAATGTTGAGGATTATATGCACATCTCAGACCTTATTGTTACAAAGCCGGGCGGACTTACCGTTACCGAAAGCCTTGCCTGTTCGCTTCCCATGGCAATCTACAGTGCATTTCCGGGTCAGGAACGGGACAATGCAGAATTTTTACTCAACAAGGGTGCGGCAATTATGCTCCGAAAAAAGACAGGTGCAGATGATATCGTAAACCTTGTTAAAGACAAAGAAAAACTTGATGAGATGAAGGAAAAGTGCAGAGAGTTGCACCGCCCCGATTCGGCAGAAAAAATATTCAGACTGGCGCAAAAGCTTTGTAACGATTTCAAAGGAGAAAATGACAAATGATGAAAAAAGCACTCTCTGTTGCATTGTGTCTTCTTATGGCAGGCACGGTGCTTACTGCGTGTTCAAATCCCGATGAATTTTCGGACAGCGAAAACCTTTCGCTGAAATACACACGCTCCGACAAAACCGATGATACATTCAATTATGCCGACGGTGCAAAAACCGCCCCGTCATCATATGATACCTATTCCGCAAAAATAACCGATTTTGAACTCAGGCTTTTCAGAAACCGTCACAAAAGCGGTTCGTATGTATTTTGTCCCGCAAATGCGGTTCTTAATCTTGAGGCTATGGCTAACGGTGCGTCGGGCGATACTCAGGAAGAAATCACCAATGCACTTTGCAGCGGCGTGACGCTTGAAAATATGAACCAATGTGCGTCATATTTTGCAAGCCGTATTCAATCGGTTGCATCTTCGGACAAATCGCCCGAAAGCTCGCAAAGCTCGGAAAAAGATTCCGAAAAGAACAGCGACAAAAGCTTTGTAAAGCTTTGCAACTCGCTGATTTCAAATGACAATGCCGACATTATGACAGGCTTTTTGCAGACAACAAAGGACTATTATGATACTAATGTTCTGCGTTTTAATTTTTCGGACAGCGACGCTTTGAAAAAGCTTGACAAAAAATATGCCGATTTTACAAACAACGGTTCTGTTTTTGAAAATCTTGACACAAAGCAGAGTGTGATTTCACTTTCTGCGACAGATATCTGTGACAGATGGCTTAATCCTTATGCACAGACCGACATTGAAAAGGCTAAATTTAAGTCGGCTGACGGTGAAAAAGAAGTTACATATATGACCTCAAACGAAACATATATGAAGACAAACAAGGCGACTGCCGTTATGAAATATTTCTCGCAGACACCTCTCAAAATGATGGTTATTATGCCGAACGAAGGTGTTTCGCTTGATGATTACGCAACCGATTTTACGAGCCTTGAATACACAACATTACTTGACAGCGTTGATGTGACCAAAACAGCCAAGGCAAAAATTCCTGAATTTTCAGTCAGCGGAGATAAGTCTGCAGAAGATATAACGCAGATTGTTGAAAAAAGCGGAATCAATTCATCATTCACGGCTGACCGTTCAAGATACAAGAATCTGAGCCGTTCCGATGATATTGCGTTCAGCGCAATGTATGACATCGCTCCGTCGCTTTCAATTAACGCAGGCGGTATCGGCGGAACACAGTCAAACGGCGACAAGGCAGAGCTTGAAAAAAGAACAAAAGAACTTTCAAAAACCGATGTGACGGTAGAATTTAATCGTCCGTTTATGTTTGTTATCCTCGACAACGAAAGTGACATTCCGCTGTATATGGGAACTTTTACTGGCTAATCTTTAGATTTTAATTGAAAGTTGAAAATGGAAAATTGAAAATTAAGGTCGGGCAGACAGTTTGCAAAACGCAAAACAAAGCTGCCCGACCGTTTTTTATATGAAATTTTCGGATTGTTCATAGGTGCGTTCATCGGACTTGAAAATGAAAAAACGGTATGATATAATAAATCGTATATGTGTAACAACGGTGTTGCGGGCGAAATATGCGCTGACCGACACACCTAAACATAAATTTCGGAGGGATATTATTATGGCTGAAAAAACTGTCCGTACACGATATGCACCAAGCCCGACAGGTTTTATGCATGTCGGCAATCTGCGTACTGCTCTTTATGAGTACCTCGTTGCAAAATCACAAAACGGCAAATTTGTTCTCAGAATTGAAGACACCGACCGTGAACGCCTTGTTGAGGGTGCGGTTGATGTTATATATGATACAATGAAACTTGCGGGACTTAAACACGATGAAGGTCCCGATATCGGCGGTGATTTCGGTCCTTATGTTCAGTCCGAAAGAAAGGATATGTATCTTCCTTATGCCGAACAGCTTATAAAAGAGGGAAAGGCTTACCGTTGTTTCTGCACAAAGGAAAGACTTGAAAAGTTACAGGAAGACAGCGTTGGCGGTGGTTATGACAGACATTGCCGTAATCTTCCGCAGGAAGAAATCGACAGACTTCTTGCCGAGGGTACACCTTATGTAATTCGCCAGAAAATGCCGATTGAGGCAGTACAACATTTACAGATGCAGTTTTCGGTGAAATTACCGTTGACAACAGCGAACTTCAGGATCAGATTCTTATTAAGACTGACGGCTACCCGACATACAACTTTGCAAATGTAATTGACGACCACACAATGGCATTACTCATGTTGTCCGTGGTTGTGAATATTTAAGCTCCACACCGAAATATAATCTTCTTTATGAAGCATTCGGATGGGAAATTCCGACATATATCCACCTTCCGCTCATTATGGGCAAGGATGCCGACGGCAATGTTTCAAAGCTTTCAAAGCGTCACGGCGCAACAGGCTTCTATGACCTTATTAACGAGGGCTACCTCCCACAGGCAATCATCAACTATATTGCACTTCTCGGCTGGTGTCCAAAGGATAATCAGGAAATCTTTACCCTTGCAGAACTTGAAAAAGAGTTTGATGTAAGCGGTATCAGCAAGTCACCGTCAATTTTTGACTATGACAAGCTTTCATGGTTCAACGGTGAGTATTTAAAGGCTATGACTCCCGAAGAATTTACGGATGTTTGTATGCCATACTATAAGAAGGTTTTCGGCGACAGAGAAATGCCTTTTGAGAAGTTTGCCGAAATTCTTCAGAAAAGAACTACAAAGCTTACGGATATTCCCGAAATGCTCGGTTTCTTTGCAGAACTTCCCGAATATGACAAGGAGCTTTTCGTAAATAAGAAGAGCAAGACTAATCTTGAAAACGCTCCCGTTGTATTGCGTGAGGCTTACGAAAGATTAAAGCTCTGCCGACATGGGACAACCCTTCAATTCACGATTGCCTCATCAATATGGCGGTTGAAAAAGAGCTTAAAAACGGCACAGTTATGTGGCCTGTAAGAATTGCCGCAGCAGGCAAAACAGTAACTCCGGGCGGTGCTGTTGAAATTCTTGACATTCTCGGAAGAGAAGAGTCGCTCAAAAGACTTGAAATCGGTCTTGAAAGCTCGGCGCATAATTCTACTGACGGAGGTACACGGCAAATGGCTGATGAAATAAAGAATGTTGAGGGTGAAGCTGCCGTTCAGGGCAACTTCATCTGGGATTTTATAAAAGAGGATACTGCCGAGGGCGGAAAATTTGAGGGTAAAAAGGTTCACACCCGTTTTCCTCCCGAACCGAACGGCTATCTTCACATAGTCATGCAAAGGCTCTTTGCATTGACTTTGGTACTGCCGAGCATTTCGGCGGAATCTGCAATCTTCGTATGGACGATACCAACCCTACAAAGGAAGATGTAGAATATATTGACGCTATCAAAGAGGATATCAAGTGGCTTGGTTATGATTGGGACGACAGATTTTTCTATGCATCACAGTATTTTGATCAGATGTATGAATTTGCCGTTGAGCTTATCAAAAAGGGACTTGCATATGTTTGCGAGCTTACTCCCGATAAGGTGAGAGAATACAGAGGCGACACACAGACTCCTGCAAAGAGTCCGTATCGTGACCGTCCTATAGAAGAAAGCCTTGATTTGTTTGAAAGAATGAAAAATGGCGAATTTGAAGACGGCAAAATGACTCTCCGTGCAAAGATTGACCTTGCGTCGGGTAACTTTAATATGCGTGATCCTGTTATCTACAGAATTAACAGACTCAAGCATCACAGAACAGGCGACAAGTGGTGCATTTATCCTATGTATGACTTTGCTCATCCGATTGAGGATGCTCTTGAGGGTATTACGCACAGCCTTTGTTCACTTGAATTTGAGGCTCACCGTCCGCTTTATGACTGGGTAATTAACAATATTTCCGTTCCGTGCAAGCCAAGACAGATTGAATTTGCAAGACTCGGAATTAACAACACGGTAATGTCAAAGAGAAAGCTCCGTGAACTCGTTGAAAAGAACTATGTAAGTGGTTGGGACGATCCGAGAATGCCCACACTCTGCGGACTTCGCAGAAGGGGTTACACACCAAAGTCAATTCGTTCGTTCATTGAGCAAATTGGTGTTTCAAAGGTTAATTCAATTGTTGAATACGGCTTTCTTGAGCATTGTCTGCGTGATGACCTTAACGAAACGGCAGAGCGTACAATGTGTGTTTTAAAGCCTGTTAAGCTTGTTATTACAAACTATCCCGAGGGACAGAGCGAAGAATTTGAGGTTGAGAATAACCCGAACCGTCCCGAGGACGGCACAAGAAAGGTTACTTTCAGCCGTGAGCTTTACATTGAAGAAACCGACTTTATGGAAGAACCCGTAAAGAAGTATCAGCGCCTTTATCCCGGCAACGAGGTAAGAATCAAGTCTGCATACATCGTAAAATGTACAGGCTGCAAAAAGGATGAAAACGGCAATGTTGTTGAGGTTTATGCAGAGTATGATCCCGAAACAAAGGGCGGAAATACTCCCGACGGCAGAAAGGTAAGAGGCACAATCCATTGGGTTGACGCTAACAACTGCTTGATGCGGAAGTAAGACTTTACGATAACCTCTTTACTGTTCCGGACCCCGATACAGGCGACAGAAACTTCCTCGATTATCTTAACGAAAATTCACTTGAAGTTCTCACAGGCTGTAAGGCTGAAAAGAATATCGCAGGTGCAACAGCTCCGAAGAGCTATCAGTTATGCGCCACGGCTATTTCTGCATTGACAACAAGGACAGCTCACCCGAACACCTCGTATTCAACGCAGTGTAAGCCTTAAAGACAGTTTTAAGAAGTAAAATAAACAAAGGGCGGTCTTTTCTTTGACCGCCCTCTTTAATAAGAATTTGCGTTTTTATCAATTGGTATTGTGAAATGAAAAAAATACTTGTAACAGGTGCATCGGGCGGAATCGGTTCGCAGACTGCCGTTGCTTTTGCAAAATGCGGTTGCGATGTTGCGTTGCATTACTCGAAAAATTCCGAAAAAGCCGAAAGCCTTGCCGAAAAGCTTACAAATGAATACGGTATAAATGCCTTTGCTGTTCAGGCAGATGTTTCCGATTATGAAAGCGTTTGCAAAATGTTTGACGAAATCGACAGCCGTTTTGGTAACCTCGATGTGCTTGTCAACAATGCGGGAATTGCACAGCAAAAGCTGTTTACCGACATAACTCCCGATGAATGGAAGAAAATGACGGGGGTTAATCTTGACGGTGTTTTCTACTGCTCGCAACAGGCGCTCAAAAGATATATGATTAAGAACCACAGCGGTGTTATTCTCAATATCAGCTCAATGTGGGGACAGGTCGGTGCGTCTTGTGAGGTACATTACAGTGCGTCAAAAGCGGGTGTAATCGGACTTACCAAAGGTCTTGCCAAGGAGGTCGGTCTGTCGGGAGTGCGTGTCAACTGTATTTGTCCCGGTGTGATTATGACCGATATGATGAAAGGCTTTGATGAGCAGACCGTACAGGAGCTTAAGGAGGAAACTCCGCTTAATATGCTCGGTATGCCCGATGATATTGCCGAAACTGCGGTGTTTCTCTGCAGCGACAGGGCAAGGTTCATCACGGGACAGATTGTCGGTGTAAACGGCGGAATGATTATTTAACTTAATAAGAGTATGAAAAAACGGTCGGGATTTGATTTCCGACCGTGATTTTTTACTGTATTTATATGTTTAAGGTTTTAGCTTTTGCCTTTGAGAATATCGGCAATGATTTCTCTCTCGTCCATATGGTACTTAACACCCTTGATTTCCTGATAATCCTCGTGACCTTTGCCTGCAAGTACGATAATATCTCCGTCCTCGGCATTGTCCATGCAATATTTAATTGCATCTCTGCGGTTCGGTACGACAACATACTTGCCGTCGGTTTTTGCAAGACCTGTCTTGATGTCCTCAATGATGTCCATAACATCTTCAAATCTTGAGTTGTCTTCCGTTACAACCGAAAGGTCTGAAAGTCTGCCCGAGGTTTCGCCCATTTCATAACGGCGAACCTTCGGACGGTTGCCGCCTGCACCGAACATTGTAATAAGTCTGTGCGGATTGTACTGACGAAGTGTTTCAAGTACATTTTCCATTGAAAGTGCGTTGTGTGCGTAGTCGATGATGAGTGTGTAGTTGTAGGGAACAGGCACACGCTCAACTCTGCTTGACCTTGGCAACCTTGAGAGCGTCAATAATCATCTGATCTTCAATTTCGTTAAAGAATGAAACTGCCGAAATTGCCGCAAGTGCGTTGTATGCATTGAATTTGCCGGGAATGTCAACATCAACAGAAAGGTTTTTGATTCCCTCTGTTTCAAAGTGAACACCGACAAATCCGTTTTCGGAGAGAAGATGAGCATTTTTGCCCTTCAAGTCCGCATTGTCGGCGAAACCGTAGGTGAGAACAGAACCTTGAAATCCTTTGTGATATCCTTCCATGCGGGATCATCAATATTTGCAGCGGCAAATTTGCATTGTCTGAAAAGCAGACTCTTGCAGTAGAGATATTCCGCAAGGTCCTTATGCTCAACACCGCCGATGTGGTCATCCGAGAAGTTTGTAAAGATGCCGACATCAAAAGTCATTCCCGCAAGACGGCTGTGCTTAAGTCCGATTGACGATGCCTCAATTACCATAGCCTTACAGCCGGCGTTAATCATATCACGCATCGATTTTTGAATAATGTATGATTCGGGAGTTGTATTGTCGGTTTTGTGGGTTTCTCCGCCGTAAACAACACCGAGTGTTCCGATTGTGCCTGTCTTTATTCCTGCGTGTTCAAAAATTTCCGCAACCATTGCTGTTGTTGTGGTTTTGCCCTTTGTACCTGTGATTGCAACCGTGTAGAGCTCATCCTCGGGATGTCCGAAAAATTCAATGCTCATAAGCGAAAGAGCGTATCTTGTATCCTCAACCTTTACAACGGCAACATCACTCGGCACTTCAAAGTCGAGACTGTCGCTGATGACGAGTGCCGACGCACCTTTTTCAACGGCTGACTTTGCGTACCTGTGTCCGTCTGAGGTATAGCCCTTAAGGCACACAAAGGCTGTGCCTTTTTCAACCTTTCGTGAATCATAGATAATATCCGAAATTTCAGTATCAAGATTGCCCTGAACCGTGTATTCAAAATTTATAAGAAGGTCTTTCAGTTTCATCATATATATCTCCGTTTCCCCGACTCACGGTCGGATTCTGTTTTGCGTTACCCTATAATTATAACAATTGTCAGCACTTATTACAACTGTATGTTAAAAAATTAATGTGTGATGTTTGAAATAAATGACTTTGTTTTGTGATTGGTCATTTTTTACTAAAATCAGGAAAATTTGCCGAAATTCAAGCTTATTTTATGAATAAAGAATATAATTTGGGTGTTATGTCACATAACCGTTGGGTGTGATTGTACAACTTGTACAAATGGCATTTTAGCAAAATAAACAATTCAAGTCAATACAATTTGTGCAATAGGTAAAATTCCAATAAAAAAGGCGTCATATTGCACAAAAATAATTTTGATTTTTAACAACATAGATAAAAAGTACAAAGGGAGTTGAAATTCAGGCGATTTTTTGATATGATTATGTAGCGGATATGATGTACTTTGTGCGTTATATCCTCAAAAAAGTATGTAATCCGAAAGGACACTACGAAAATATTCAGAAAGAGGGATTTTTCCAATGAAAAAGATTCTCGCCATTTTATTGGCAGGTATGATGACTGCTACTGCACTTGTTGGCTGCGGCGGCGGAGACGCATCATCGAAAACAGACAACGGTTCAAAAGCAGACAACGGTTCTTCGGACGGTGCTGCTAAGATTGAAGGCTCAATCGTTGACGACAGCTACTTCGGCGATGAAGGTACAGACAGCAAGCCTGTAACTCTTAAGGTATGGGCTCCTGATGCTGCTGTAAGCCTTGTTAAAGAGCAGGTTGAGGCTTTCAAAAAGGCTTATCCTAAAAGAAAATTTAAGGAAATCTCAGTTGTAGCACAGGGCGAAAAAGATGCTGCTACAAATATGCTTAATGATGCTACAACAGCTGCAGATGTATTCAGCATCCCGAGTGACCAGCTCAACAAGCTCGTTGACGCAGGCGTTATTTCTCAGGTTGCATTTAAGGATGCCGTAACAGAGGCTAATTCTGAGGAAACTGTAAAAGCAGCTACACTTAATGATACTCTCTATGCTTATCCTGAAACAAACGATAACGGTTACTATCTCGTTTATGATAAGTCAGTAGTTTCCGACGAGCAGGCTCAGACACTTGAGGGTATTCTTGAGGCTTGTAAGAAGGCAGGCAAGAAGTTCATTATGAATGCCGGTGACGGTTTCTATGCTTGTACTTTCGCTTTCACTGCAGGTGTTAAAATTGACGGTCTTGAAAAAGACGGTATTACACAGAAGTTTGTTAAATATGACGAAGATGAAGCTGTTAAAACACTTCAGGCTTTTGCAAAGCTCATCAAGGATTACAGAGGTACATTCCAGTCGCTTGACGTTGCTAACATCGCTTCAGGTTTTGCAAGCGGTAAGTGTGGCGCAGGTATCGACGGTTCATGGGATACAGCTTCTAACCAGAAGGCTCTCGGTGACAACTTCGGTGCTGCAAAGCTTCCTACAATCAATGTCAACGGCACAGACAAGCAGCTTATCTCAATGTTCGGTTATAAGTACATCGGTGTAAACGGTTCTTCTAAGTTCCCGGCAACAGCTCAGATTCTTGCTCACTATCTTGCAGGTGAAGAGTGCCAGCTCCAGAGAACTGAGAAGCTCGGTTGGGGACCTGCAAACAAGAAGGTTCAGGAAAGCAAAGCTGTAACAGGTTCTCCTGTTCTTAAGGCTATCGGTGAGCAGTCTCTGAATGCTTGTGTACAGGTTAATATTGCTTCAACATTCTGGGATCCTATGGCTAACCTTGGTAACAAGATTATCGCTGACACATGCGATCCTTCAGATGCAGCTGCTATGAAGAAGCTTCTTAACGAAACAATTTCTAACGTTAGGGATGAGGGCTAATCGTTAAGTAAGTTAAATTGATTTAATTTAATCGATTAATTAGCTGCGGGACACTCCGAAAACGGAGTGTCCCGTAAAAAAAGAAAAAATGCGACTGTCCGCTTGCGTTATCAATTTGTGTATTCGCCTGACTAATAATGTTTTATTACGAACGGCAACTATTATAAGATAGCGTAAAAGACATTATTAGTTTGGTGTATTAGAGAGATTTGCAAATTATTAAGGAGAGCGCCTAATGACATATGTTGAATACAAACAGCTCAATCCTTTCCAGAGATTTGCCTACAACACAAAGAAGTTTTTCTGTAACATTCCTCATGCCGTTGCCCATTTTTTACAGCACTCGGCAAGGCAATAGTTAAGTTCTTCGTAGGCATCGGCAAGGGCTTTGCCAACTACGGCAAGACCTTCGTAAAAGGCGACTGGGCTACAAAACTTTCCTACCTTATTTTCGGTGTAGGTGATCTTAGCAAAGGTAAATATTACAAGGGTATTCTTTTCTTCGCTGTTGAAGTTCTCTATATCCTTTATATGGCTTTTTTCGGTTGGGGATATCTCAAAATGTTCCCGACACTTGGTATTCAGGCTCAGAGAACTGAATATATCAACGGTATCATTCCAAAGCAGGTACCCGGCGATAACTCAATGCTTATTCTGCTTTACTCGGTATTGACACTCGTAATCACAGTAGTGGTTTTCGCTATTTACATAACAAACATCAAAGATGCGTACAGACATCAGATTATGAAGGCTAACGGTCAGAAACCGACTTCATTCAAATATGATATGAAGCAGTTCCTTGACGGTAAGTATCATATCACACTTATGTCATTCCCTGTACTTATGATCGGTATCTTCAATGTTCTGCCGCTCATATTTATGATTTTGATTGCATTTACCAACTATGATAAACAGCATATGCCCCCGGGAACACTGTTCTCATGGGTTGGTTTTGACAACTTCGGCTCACTCTTCAACCTCGTTGAAGGTGCTAAGAAGGGCTATACATTTATTAAGCTCACAGAATGGACTCTTATCTGGGCTGTTGCAGCTACATTCTCAAACTATATCCTTGGTATGATTTTCGCTCTTATGATCAACAAGAAGGGTATCAAGTTTAAATCACTCTGGAGAACACTTTTCGTTATTACAATTGCTGTTCCTCAGTTCGTATCACTTCTTCTCATGAACCAGATGCTCCAGTCAAACGGTGCTATAAACATCCTGCTTTCAAACATTACAAACAGTCATGTTGAAATTCAGTGGCTGAATCAGGATGCAACACTGGCTCGTTGGGTAGTTATCATCATTAACTGTTGGGTAGGTATTCCGTACACCATCCTTTCTATGTCGGGTATTCTTATGAATATTCCTGAGGATCTCTATGAATCTGCAAGAATTGACGGTGCAGGTCCTGTAAAGACATTTACGGCTATCACACTTCCGTATATGCTCTTTGTTACAACTCCTCAGCTCATTACCCAGTTTGTCGGCAACATCAATAACTTTAATGTTATTTACCTGTTGTCAAACGGTAGTCCGACGACCGAAAAATATTATCAGGCCGGTGAAACCGATATCCTTGTTACATGGCTCTTTAAGCTGACCATGAACTCTCAGGACTACGGACTTGCCGCCGCGATAGGTATTTTGGTATTTGTTATTTGCGCAACGCTCTCACTCATTGTGTATAATAACTCAAAATCAATGAAGGATGAGGAGGCGTTCTCATGATAAAAAGTTACAAATTAAGAAGACACATTGCGAACGCTTTTGTTTACCTGTTCCTTATTGTAATGGGTCTCGTTTGGATTTCTCCGTTCATCTATCTTTTAATGCATTCATTCCGTGGCGGTGCTGAAATTTACGGAAGTACAATTATCCCGCAGGATGGACACTCCAGAACTACATTGATTTGTTCACAGGCTCAGGCGGTACTGCAAGCCTTAACTTCCCGAGATGGTTCCTTAACACATTCGTAGTTGCTTGTTTCAGCTGCGTAATTTCTACAATTTCGGTTCTTATGGTTAGTTACGCATTCAGCCGACTCAGATTTAAGGCTCGTAAAAAGTTTATGAATGTTGGTATGATTCTCGGTATGTTCCCCGGCTTCATGACAATGATTGCTATTTACTACCTTCTCAAGGCAATGGGTCTTACTCAGACTCTCGTTGCTCTTGTAATTTGCTACAGCTGCGGCGCCGGTCTTGGTTTCCAGATTTCAAAGGGCTTCTTTGATACAATTCCAAGAGCACTTGACGAAGCGGCAACCATTGACGGTGCTACCAAAAACCAGATTTTCTGGAAGATTATTCTTCCTATGTCAAAGCCGATTGTTGTTTACACGGTTCTTACTTCATTTATCGGACCGTGGACAGACTTCATTCTTGCTAAGATTATCATGGGTGATGCTCGTGACAACTATACTGTTGCTATCGGTCTTCAGCTAATGATTGATCAGGACTTTAAGAACACATACTACAAGCAGTTCCTTGCAGGTTCTGTTGTTGTTGCTGTTCCGATTACACTTCTCTTCCTCAAGATGCAGAAGTATTATGTTGAAGGTGTAACAGCCGGTGGCGTAAAGGGTTAATCCCAATATATACAAGCTCTCACGGGCGGCAGTCACAGGCTGCCGTCCGTTTTAATTTTACGGAGGATACTATGAAAAAAAATTCTTTCCATTCTTCTTGCCGGTGCAATGCTTGCTGGCTGTGTGCTTACAGGCTGCTCTGATTCTTCATCATCAAAATCAGATTCATCCGACGGAAATACTGCAAAAGTTGCCGACCCGATTGAAGGCGTTAAGGCAACTGCGTCAACCGATAAATACAGAAACTACTACGAAATTTTCGTAAATTCTTTCTGCGATTCAAACGGTGACGAAACAGGCGACCTTCAGGGAATCATCTCACAGCTTGACTACCTTAATGACGGCGACCCGAATTCAGGTGACGACCTCGGTGTTGACGCAATCTGGCTTACTCCGATTATGCCGTCAAAGTCATATCATAAGTATGATGTTGAAGATTATTACAATATTGATCCCGACTTCGGTACGCTCGACGATTTCGACAAGCTTATTGAAGAATGTCACAAGCGTGGCATAAATGTAATTCTTGACCTTGTTTTGAATCACGCATCTTCAAAAAATCCGCTTTTTACAAAGGCTGTTGAAGAGGTTGCCGATAATAAGCTTGACGGCAATGCCGAATATTTTGAAATTCACAAGGCGTCATATTTTGACAGCGATACACAGACTATCAGTCTTGGAAACGGTTATGCCTGTGAGGCGAACTTTTCTCAGGAGATGCCCGAATGGAATCTCAATTCTAAAAAGACGAGAGAAGAATTTACAAAAATTGCGAAATTCTGGCTTGACCGAGGAGTTGACGGTTTCAGACTTGACGCTTGCAAATACTTTACAAATAAGGAAACCGACGGAACAGAATTTCTCAAGTGGTTCTACGACACCTGCAAGGGTATTAAGGAAGATGTCTATATGGTTGGCGAGAACTGGACCGATGATTCCGATATTCAGGAGCTTTACAAATCCGGCATTGACAGCCAGTTTGCATTTAAGTTTTCAACCTCAACAGGCACAATTATCAGCAACATCATTTCGCAGGGCGGTATGGCTACTGCCAAAAAAATTATGAACTACGATAACAAAATGGCAGAGTCAAATCCCAATGCTATCAATGCAATGTTCCTTTCAAACCACGATCAGGTTCGTAGCGGAAACGCACTTGAATCTCAGGGACTTTCTTCTCAAAAACTTGCAGCCGCAGTTTATATGCTTGCGCCGGGTAATCCGTTCATCTATTACGGAGAGGAAATCGGCGTTAAGGCTTCGAATACCACAAACGATGCGGCATACAGAACACAGATGGTTTTTGACAGCGAGAACCTTCCCGATATTTATGTAAACGGTATCGGAGATGAGCCAGAGGTGCCTACCGGCGGCGGTGTAAAACAGCAGCTTGCCGACAAGGATTCTCTCCTCAACTACTATCGTAGAATTATCACAATCAAAAATCAGAACCCCGAAATGCAAGGGGCAGAATTGTAGGCACACAGGGCTTTGATGATAAGGCAGTCGGCGCTTACTATGTTGAGTTAATGAGGATTCAAAATCC
>ENA-OQMZ01000153-OQMZ01000153.1-human-gut-metagenome-genome-assembly--contig:-NODE-153-length-28873-cov-1.658735_pt1 | contig 28873 bp, 34 predicted proteins | sample MGYA00242621_ERZ504862 | MGnify/ENA primary metagenome ERZ504862 (study PRJEB26092, sample SAMD00036393) | human gut metagenome | host: Homo sapiens | study: EMG produced TPA metagenomics assembly of...
CAAAAAACTAAAAGACAAACCAATATGGCAAGATTTAAAAGAATTCTAACTGAAGCTGAGCGGCGAAAGCTGATGGGCGAAAAGCAATATGGTATAGACGAAAAACGTCTGGGTGAATATGCGCAACAAATCAAGGAAATACACGACCTTGGCGTACAAATAGGTATTGTAATCGGTGGTGGAAACATCTTCCGGGGGCTGAGCGGAGCTTCCAAAGGTTTTGACCGTGTAAAAGGTGACCAAATGGGGATGTTGGCAACCGTTATCAACAGCTTGGGATTGAGTTCCGCATTGGGAGCGGCCGGAGTCAAGGCACGTGTATTGACAGCTATCCGCATGGAACCCATCGGTGAGTTTTACAACAAATGGAAAGCGATTGAAGCGATGGAAAACGGAGAAGTTGTGATTATGTCTGCCGGAACAGGCAATCCGTTTTTTACTACCGATACCGGGTCTTCCCTGCGTGGTATCGAGATAGAAGCCGATGTGATGTTGAAAGGAACACGCGTGGACGGCATTTATACAGCTGATCCGGAAAAAGACCCCACTGCTACGAAATTTGACGATATCACCTACGATGAGGTATTGAAGCGCGGTTTGAAAGTAATGGATCTTACAGCAACCTGCATGTGCAAGGAAAACAACCTGCCCATTATCGTTTTCGACATGGACACAGTAGGTAACCTGAAAAAAGTAATGACCGGTGAAAATATAGGAACACTGGTACACAACTGATTTTCTCATCAAGTTCATCCATTTGTCATTCCTTATTTCCTTCTAAATGACAGATGGGTGAACAGTTTTTCTCTGTCTTACCATTTTTTCCACAAATTCGTTCTTTATTGACACATATTCCTTAAAAAAGAGACTCAACCGATAGATTTTCCATCTAAATGAACAATTATTCATGGACTTATAGCGTTAATTAGCCTATTTTTACAATCAGCAAAAAATGTAAATCATTCAAGACTATAAAAACGACAGGAAATACCATGAAAAATTACTGTTACATCTGTTTATTGACTGCCTGCATGGCTCCCATGTCTCTCCAAGCCCAAAAGCAATTCCGTACAGTGGAGAAGTATGTGTACGCCCCTCTCCCTACACGTCCCCACAACCCTTCCCGGCATATCTTCCGACTCGTATGCCCGGCGCTTTGCCGACTCTGAGATGCTCCGCTTTCCCAAAGCTTATCAGCTGGATCATGGCAAACGGCTCTTTTTCGGGTATTCACAAGGAGTAGCTGTTGCGCCATGCTGGATATGTGGAAAAATACCGGTGACAAACGTTACTTTACGTATGTTGAGGAATGGGCGGATAGTTTGATTAACGAAAAAGGAGAAATCCACCTCTATGATATGTCAACTTACAACTTGGATTACATCAATTCAGGAAAGTACTGTTCGACCTCTATAAAGAAACAGGCAAAGAAAAATATAAAGCAGCCATGGACCTGCTGGTCGAACAACTCAAAAGACAACCACGTACGCTGGAAGGTGGCTTCTGGCATAAATTGATCTATCAACATCAGATGTGGCTGGACGGACTTTATATGGCTTCTCCTTTCCTAGCCCGCTATGGAGCGGAATTCAACCGTCCTGATCTGATTGATGAGGCGGTAAAACAATTCACACTTTGCCACAAACATACCTATTCCAACCGGAAACCGGATATATCATCATGCCTGGGACGAGAGCAAATCCCAACGTTGGCAAATCCGCAAGACGGTACTTCACCTAACTTCTGGGGACGCAGTATAGCTGGTGGTTCATGGCCATGGTAGATGTACTGGACTATATTCCCGACAACCACCCCGGCCGTGCCTCGCTTATCAGTTGGATTCAAGGTTTGGCAGAAAGCCTGCCCAACTATCAAAGAGACGGGCTATGGTATCAGGTAATAGACCAGCCCGAACGTGAAGGTAATTTTCCCGAAGCATCCGTAACCACCCAATGTATGTATACTTATGCCAAAGCGGTGAACAAAGGATATATAGACGCCCGATACCGGACCATCGCGGAAAAAGCCTTCAACGGATTAAAGAAAACATTGCTTCGCGAAAACCCCGACGGAACTCTGACGCTGACCCGTTGCTGTCAAGTAGGCGGACTGGGCGGCACTCCTTACCGCGACGGAAGCTTTGAATATTACATTGGCGAAAAGATGCGTGACAACGATGTCAAAGCTACCGGTCCTTTCATCATGGGTTGCCTGCAACTTGGCAAATAAAATCATATCGCATAAACAACAGAATTATCCATCTTTTTAAATTAGCTATATACAATGAAACACACCATTTATGCTCTGACAATGTTTGCATTGGCCGCTTCACCTCTCCCCAAGAGGAAGCCATAGACCGCCATGCACTGGTAACACGCAATAATCCGGAAGTAACTGCCATGGATTCATTATCCTCCCTGTCGGTAGGAAACGGAGAATTTGCCTACACGGTAGATGCTACAGGATTGCAGACTTTTCCCGAAGTCTATAAAAACGGAGTTCCACTGGGTACACAAAGCCAATGGGGATGGCACAGCTTCGGAAATCCCGAAAACTATAAACCGGAGGAAGCCTTGGTGGAGTATGACTTCGGCCACGGGCACAAAGAGCTATATGCACCAACCAAGAACCGCAGAGCAAAGGAAGCATCCGACTGGTATCGTGTAAACCCACACCGCCTGCATCTGGGTATCATCGGACTTGAATTAGAAAATGAAGTACGTCCCTCGGATGTGCAAAACATACAGCAATCACTGGATATGTGGAACGGTATCATCAACAGCCGGTTCACCCTCAAAGAAACTCCCTACCACATTCAGACAGTCTGCCATCCGGAGCGTGACATGATTGCCGCACGCCTGTCGGCCCGACAACCTGCCGGCATCAAGTTTCACTTCCCCTATCCCACGGGCGGTCACTGTGACGATGCTTGTAATTGGGAGGCGAATGATAAGCATAGCACGACCCTGGTCAGTGAAGATGCACAATCGGCCGTGTTAAAAAGAACACTCGACGCAACCACCTATTATGTAACAATCAGTTGGGAAGGCGCTGCGAAGCTGAGAGAAAAAAAGTGCAAACTATTTCGTACTCACGCCAACGGACAGTGTATTTACATTCACCTGCCAATTCACACCGCAAGCGTCCGCTGCTCCCATCCTGACTTTTGCGGAAGTACAACAAGCCTCTTCCGGACACTGGCAAAATTACTGGACACAGGGAGCTGTCGCCGACTTCTCACAATGTACGGATGTCCGTGCCAAAGAATTGGAACGCCGGGTCGTATTAAGCCAATATCTGCTCGCCATCCAATGTGCCGGATCAACCCCGCCACAGGAAACCGGACTGACTTACAACTCCTGGTTCGGGAAATTCCATTTGGAATGATCTGGTGGCATCAGGCACAATTCGCCTTATGGGGACATCCCGAATTACTGGACCGCACTTTATCCTGGTATGAAACCGTGGAACCCATAGCCCGCCAGATAGCGGAAAGACAAGGTTTCAAAGGCATACGCTGGATGAAAATGACTGATCCCAGCGGTACGGAAGCCCCCTCTAAAGTAGGCAGCTTCCTGATCTGGCAACAGCCTCATCTCATCTACCTGGCAGAATTGCTCTATCGGGCTAATCCATCGGAAGAACTGCTGAAAAAATACAATAGCCTGATACAGGAAACCGCCGAATTCATGTATTCATTCGCCACATACGAGGAAGAGCACGACCGTTATGTCTTGAAAGGCGCTATCCCCGCACAGGAAACGTTGCGCGCCGCCGAAACTGTCAATCCGCCTTTTGAACTTTCGTACTGGCATTTCGCCATGCAAGTCGCCCAAACATGGCGTGAACGTACAGGGATGGAACGTGTACCCGAATGGGATGTGCTGATAGAGAAATTATCTCCGCTGGCATACAACGACGAACAGCTGTATCTGGCAGCCGAGACCGCGGTGGATACCTATAAAGATATCCGTTTTACCTCAGACCACATGGCAGTGCTGGGCGCTGTCGGCATCCTGCCCATGAATCAGCTGATTCATGCCGGATATATGAAAAACACCCTGCACTGGATTTGGGATAACTGGAACTGGGACAAGACCTGGGGCTGGGATTATCCGATGACAGCCATGAATGCCGCCCGAATGGGTGAGCCCGAGAAGGCAGTCAGCGCATTATTGATGGACAAACGTACCAACACCTATCTGGTAAACGGTCACAATTACCAGGACGGGCGTCTGCGTATTTACCTGCCCGGCAACGGTGGATTACTGACCACAGTCGCATGATGTGCGCCGGATGGGACGGATCGGAAGGAAACAATCCCGGATTTCCGAAAGATGGCAAATGGAATGTACGCTGGGAAGGGTTACAGCCGTTACCGTAAGAACAGGAGTTAGCAGTTATTATCATGAAAACGACATATTTACTTCTATGCCTGTTGGGCATCGGTAGCGTTTCCGGCGCAGGACAAACCAAGCAGCCACAAAAGATAGGCGATTTCATAGAATCCACTTCGTACAACGAGCATCGCCGAATGCCACCCGAAGCCTGCAATATACCCCTGACGGAGACGATTTTGTCCTGCATCAACGGTAAGAATCGCTTTACCCGTGCCTTATACGGCAGCCACACAGCATTCCGGCTGGAAACAAGCGACCGGCCCGTATTCGCTGCTTATACCAAGGAGAATCCGAAGCACATCTGCTTTAAACTGCAAACCTCCGGAGGCACGGTAGCCCTTGACTCTACCGAACACTGCGAGTCCCGTTATACAGCGGGACGCCGCAGCTACAGTTTATCTGATCCGGCTTTCGGAGGCGGAAGCTTATCCATTACCACATGGGCACTTCCCGATAAAGAAGGGGCTATCTGGCAATTCAACGCCCGGAATTTCAAGGAATTCCATCCCGTTCTACTGGCATCCATTTCAGAGATACGTAATTCCAAACTAAACCGTAACGGAGACATGGGAGCCGACCCAGCCGACAGTTTCGAAGCTCCTCTCCAGCCTCAACAGTTACAATCCTTCCCGGTACAGATAGACGGAACACTTTATATTCTATTGGAAAACCAGGAACTACGCACACTGACGACTGCCGAAGGCGAAAACCTGTTTAAAAAGGCAGAAGCCGCCCGCTCCGAAACAGCCTCACGCATCCGCATTGAAACACCCGACCCTTATTTCAACACCTTAGGAGGCACGCTGGCTATGGCTGCCGATGGAATCTGGGACGGCGAAGTGTGGCTACACGGTGCCATAGGCTGGCGAATGCCCCTCAGTGGCTGGCGAGCCGCCTATACCGGCGATGTTTTGGGATGGCATGACCGTGCCCGGACCCATTTCAACGCATACGCGGCAAGTCAGGTCACCGAAGTGCCCAACACCCTCCCCCATCCGGCACAAGATTCCGCCCTGCATCTGGCACGTTCCGTCAAGAAATGGGGTACACCCCAATACAGTAACGGATACATCTGCCGTAATCCGCACCGCAATAATCAGATGCACCACTACGACATGAACCTTTGCTACATAGACGAATTGGTTATGGCATTTCAAGTGGACGGGGGACTTGGATTATGTCCGCCAAATGTGGCCTGTCATCACCCGTCACCTCGCATGGGAAAAGCTGAACTACGACCCGGATAACGACGGGCTGTATGACGCATACGCCTGTATTTGGGCCAGTGACGCCCTTTATTACAATAGCGGAGCAGTCACCCATTCATCGGCTTATAACTACCGTGCCAACAAGACAGCGGCCCAATTGGCAGAAAAGATAGGCGAAGATCCCACTCCTTACCGCAACGAAGCCGAAAAGATTCTGAAAGCCATGAACGAGAGGCTATGGCTTCCCGGCAAAGGACATTGGGCGGAATATCAAGATTTTATGGGACACAAGCGAGTACACGAAAGTGCCGCTGTATGGACCATTTATCATGCTATAGACAGCGAGACAGCAATCCGTTCCAAGCCTATCAGGCTACCCGTTATGTAGACACGGCCATTCCTCATATCCCCGTCACGGCCCATGGATTAAAAGAGAATGGATATGCCACTATCGCCACCACCAACTGGCTGCCCTACTCATGGAGCATCAATAATGTCGCCTTTGCCGAAGTCATGCATACCGCATTGTCATACTTCCAGGCCGGACGTGCCGACGCCGGATACAAACTTTTAAAAAGTTCTGTTCTGGACGGCATGTATCTAGGAGACAGTCCGGGTAACTTCGGCCAGATCAGCTTCTATGATGCCGCACGCGGAGAATGCTACCGCGATTTCGGCGATCCCATCGGAGTCGCTTCACGAGTACTGATCCAAGGTCTGTTCGGTATCCTGCCGGATGCCCTGAATAAACAAATCATCCTCCGGCCGGGCTTCCCGGCCGACTGGGACAAGGCTTCCGTCAGCACTCCCGATATAGCTATCGCTTTACCCGGAAAGAAGATACGGATACCTATCATATCACACAACGGTTCCAGACTCCTCTCCATCCGGTATTGCAAATCAATGCCAGAAAAGAGAAGATCCGTTCAGTAAAAGTGAACGATGTCCCTGCCACATGGCAAAGCATCGAATCGGCCCATGGCTATCCTCTTCTTTCAATCCAGGCGGAAGGAACATCTTCAACCACCATTACCATCGAATGGGAAGGAGCACCACTTCATACGTTGGCAGCCCAGGAACCAGTCATCGCTTCAAACGGGAAATTGGCTTTGCAAATACCTTCGGGAGCATCCATCTCCCAAGTATATGATCCTCAGAGCGTTTTAGCAAAGCACACAATGGGAGCCACCGCTTTCAACGCACAGATAAAAGGTGAACCGGGACACCACACTTCTTTGTTTACACTCATCAAGGAGAAATGGATTGGTGGCAACCTGTTAATATCTATATAGAGAACACCCGGAAAGCCCCTCCTCATACAGACTTTGCAGATATCCGTCCCGAAAAATGCCGGATGGTTGATTTTGACAGACAACTGAATGCTTCCGTCACCGATATTTATCAAAATGAATACCTGTCTCCCCGGTCTCCATACACTACGTTGCAACTTCCCACACAGGGAATAGGAGAATGGTGTCATCCGCTGCTGACCGCTACCATAGACGACTCGGAATTACGCAGTCTTGTACATCATGATACTTTCCAAACGTCTTTAGGCATCCCCTTCCGTCTGAAAGAAAAAGGAAACAACATTCTTTTCACCTCCCTATGGGATAATTACCCGGACAGTTCCACCATCTCACTATCCGGGCACGGCCTCACATGCTTATCTGCTGATGGCGGGAAGTACCAACCACATGCAGTGCCACATTGCCAATGGAATAATCCGCATACACTATGCAGACGGAACTTCCCAAGCAACGGAGTTGACCAATCCGGACAACTGGTGTCCTATAGAACAAGACTTCTATGTGGACGGAAAAGCATTCCAAGTACCTGCTCCCCGGCCGTACCGTCTGCACTTGAAAAGCGGTAAAGTAAGCCGTGACCTGGGTAAGGAACTCAACATCACCGGTGTATATGGACGTGAGATAGAGGGTGGTGCAGGCATATTGCTCGATATTCCTTTGGATGATTCCAAGGAACTAAAAGGGCTGACCCTGGAAACCCTGTCCAATGATGTGGTGATAGGAATAATGGGAATCACTTTGCAATAACCACGTGTTATTCAATGCGGAATTACGTTAACTTGAACCGGCGTAGTTCCGCATTATTCATCTTTGGCACACTACGCAAATGTTCCAAAGTCACTCCTTGAATGTGTGCCTGTACCGCCCTGTTTATCAGTCCATGCCCGACGGCCAACACCTGTTTTCCATCATATCGCTCTTTCAAGTAGTCCACAAAACGCCCCGCACGTTCATAGAGCATCGCCTCCGTTTCCACATCTGCCGGAAAATGTTGCAAATCAACTTCTTTAATGGCAAGACCTGTCCAACTCCCCCAATCGATTTCACGCAGCAAGACTGTTTTCTCCCAAGGCAGGTTCCGACCTTCCACCGCGATACGGGCCGTATCCACACACCGTTTCAAATCACTACTGACCACTGCATCCAAAGAGATGTTCCGCAAAGTATCACGCAACGCTTCAGCCTGTGCTATTCCTTCAACAGTCAGCGTGCCCGGCATATGTCCTTGGAAAATACGGGCGATATTCTCTTCTGTCTGCCCGTGACGGCTAAATATAAAGTTATCATCTTTTTTAATGCAAAGATAATGCTTACCGGCCAGATTTACTTCAAAAGGGTCAAACCTTCTTATTCTCCTTTCCAAAGAAAAGCAATCTTCAGACAGATGATAAAAAAATAACAATCTTGCCTATAAAAGTATTCTCCCCGTAGATTAAGGGGTTTCTTCCGTACAGTTAAGGCCTTTTCATGCGGTAACCTACTACAGACTCCGTCAGTAGACTGTACAGTCTGTTACATCAGACCGTACGGTCCACTACAATAGTTTATACAGTCCATTATCGGAGTCTGTAGTAGGTTACCGTATGAAAAAGCTTAATCATGCAGTAGAAAAGACTTAGTATACAGGGGAAAAAGGCTTAAGTATTCATCAAAAGCAGACAGCCACCTTCGAAATGTCACTCCGCCTGCAAGCTACAAATTATCCACCGTATCTTCCACTTCTATCACCCAGTCCCCGATAGTACGGGTGGCACTGTCGAAATTAATCCCCACCTTCACGATGCGCCTGCCATCCTTGCGATAAGGAACAGCATACAGCCTGCTGTTTATCTGCGCCAATGCCTCCCGGGCCGTACCGTCATATTTAAATTCCAGCACATAAATAGCATCCTGCATCTTTATGACCACATCCGCACGCCCCACCGCCACTTTTCACCTCGCTGTCCACATACATCCCCATCAGACGGAACAACAAATAAAAGATGGTCTGGTAATGCTTCTCCGTCTTGTTCTCCAAATCATTGGGAATGGAAGCAAAGAAAGAACGCGTACGTTCCAAGCAGCTCTCTATATCTCCCTTACGAAGATCGCGAATGAAGGAAACGACATAAAAAGTACTGCTCTGACCCGGCAACTCAAGGTAAGCGGGCAACAGGGACTCGATGAAACCTTTACGCACCTCCCCGTTGGGATAGGCCAGCCGGTACACCTGGAACTCGGGATCATATCCTTGATCGTCAGGTAACCACTTTGATATAAAACGGGGATAGGACTAGTTACACGTTCCGTCGGGGCATCAAACTGCTCGTCTGTAGCCTCCACCCCCTCCAGCTGGCGCACGTCAAAATCCGTTTCCTGCAACAAATCAATCAAGAAAGTAGGAGTGCCGGTAGAGAACCAGAAATTCTTGTACTCCTTTGCATCAAAGGCATTGAACAGACTGAAAGGATTGTAAATATCCTCACAATGCTTGCTGAAATGATACCCGTCATACTGCCGCTTCAGATGCGCACAGGCAGCTTCATACGTCTCGCCGTTCGCCAAAGCCATCCGCTCAATGTCCGGACGAAGCTCGTCCAGCAACTCCCGCTCGGTGATGCCGCATATCGCGCTGAAGTCATCCCGCATACTGATGTTCTTCAAATTATTCAGCTCACTGAAGATGCTCATCTGGCTGAACTTGCTGATTCCCGTGATAAAGAGGAAACGAAGGTATTGCCCCAATCCCTTGAGAGGACTGAAAAACTTACGCAGTTCATTCCGAAGCTCCTGCTGCAAGGGGATGTTGGAATTACTGTCCAAAAGAGGAGCGTCGTATTCGTCAATCAGGACAACGACCGGCAGACCGGTCTGTTCATACGCACGACGGATCATACCTTGCAGACGAGCAGCAGGAGTCTTTTCCTCCTTTTCCGCCCCATAAACCTTTTCACAACGAAGTAAAAACAGATTCAATGTTCCTGCAAATCGAACAGGGTAGTATATTTAGTCAGACTGAAATCAATATGGAATACCGGATACACGTTCCAGTCCTTTTCCAGACGCTCCATGGCCAGCCCCTTAAACAAATCTTTTTTCCCTTGAAAGTAAGCCTCAAGAGTGGACACCAACAAGCTTTTCCCAAACCTCCGCGGACGGCTCAGAAAATACACACTGTCCGTGTTAGCCAATCGGTAAACCAGTTCGGTCTTGTCTACATATACACAATTCCGGTTACGCAACTGCTCAAAATTCTGTATACCTATGGGGTATCGTCTGTAATTTTCTTCCATATTCTCATTGTTTTCTAATTCTGCTTATGGGATAGAAACAAAGATAGCTGTTATCCGATAAAACACAAAAACTTTTCATTTGTTTTTAATAAAGCCCCAACAACTTAAACTGGTGATGATAAGGTAAAGAGCCGTTAGAAATATAAAATCATCTCTCTTTTATTGCAGATAATCAAAAAATAAATTACTTTTGTTTCACTTAAAACGAATCAATAAACAACTTAAATAACAAGAACAGTTATGATAGACGCAAAACTTGCATCAACGACGCGACAAGAGAAAATGGACATGGCCGTTATGTATTTGGAAGAAGCCTTAGCGCACATTCGTGCAGGAAAAGCCAGTACCCGGTTGCTGGACGGCATTCGTGTTGACTCTTATGGAAGCATGGTTCCCATCAGTAATGTAGCTGCCGTGACTACTCCCGATGCACGCAGTATCGCCATCAAGCCATGGGACAAAAGTATGTTCCGTATCATCGAAAAAGCTATCATGGACTCTGATCTGGGCATCACTCCCGAAAACAACGGTGAAATTATCCGTTTGGGTATTCCGCCATTGACAGAGGAACGCCGCAAGCAACTGGCCAAACAATGTAAAGGCGAAGGCGAAACCGCAAAAGTAAGTATACGCAACGCACGCCGTGACGCTATAGACACACTGAAAAAGGCCGTTAAAGAGGGTATGCCCGAAGACGAGCAAAAGAATGCGGAAGCCAAACTTCAGAAAGTTACACGATAAATATATCGCGAAGATTGAAGAACTTCTGGCAGAGAAAGATAAAGAAATTATGACGGTTTAATGAAGAACTTAAAATAATGAAGCAATAATAATGAAGAAGGAAGAATTGTCCTGCACAGCCTTGCTTTTGTCCGTGCGGTCCAATTCCTCTTTCTTCATTTTTCATTCTTCATTTTAATTTATGAAAGGACTAGTAATAAAAAACACAGGCAGCTGGTATCTTGTCAAAACAGAAGACGGACGTACCATCGAATGCAAGATCAAAGGAAATTTCCGTTTAAAGGGTATTCGGAGTACCAATCCCATTGCTGTAGGAGATTATGTACAAATCATTATCAACAATGAAGGAACCGCCTTCATCAGTGAGATAGAAGACCGCAAGAACTATATCATCCGGCGCGCTCCAACCTTTCCAAACAATCGCACATACTGGCTGCCAATCTGGATCAATGTATGCTGATTGTTACAATTAATTATCCCGAAACCTCAACTATATTCATTGACCGTTTTCTAGCCACCGCGGAAGCATACCGTGTACCCGTCAAACTGATATTCAATAAGACAGACAGGTATAATGAGGATGATACACGCTATATGGATGCTCTGATAAACCTGTACACATACATCGGTTACCCTTGCTTCAAAGATTTCCGTCACTGAACAACATAAGGTACAGATGAAGTGAAAAAAGACCTGGAAGGGAAGGTCACTTTGCTTTCCGGCAACTCAGGAGTAGGGAAATCAACATTAATCAACGCCATTTTACCTGAACAAACTTTGAAAACAGGTGAAATATCCGATTACCATAACAAGGGAATGCATACCACAACCTTTTCCGAAATGTTCCCGGTAGACGGCGGCGGATACATCATCGACACTCCGGGTATCAAAGGTTTCGGAACATTCGATATGGAAGAAGAGGAAGTAGGACATTACTTTAAAGAAATATTTGAATATTCCGCTCATTGCAAGTATGGAAACTGCACCCACAGGCACGAGCCCGGATGCGCCGTACGCGATGCAGTGGAGAAACATCTAATCAGCGAGTCACGCTATACTTCTTACCTGAATATGTTGGAAGACAAGGAAGAAGGCAAGTATCGCGCCGCTTACTAAAAACCACAACTTTATGAAAAAACACCTCTTAGCTATTGCACTGTTTGCATTATGCACCACCGGGCTGAATGCCGCTTCTCCTAAAAAAGTAGCTCCTGAAAAAAAAAGGAGTAGAAACCATTAACCGTGCCACAGCCGAAGCACATATCGCTTTTTGGCCTGTGACGAACTGGAAGGACGCGAAGCCGGATGGAAAGGTGGACGCATTGCAGGCAATTATATCATTTCCTGCCTGAAACAGATGGGAATAAAGCCACTGGACGGAGACTATATACAGCCCTTTGACGTGTATCATGCTGAACGGCAAGTGAAAGGGAAACGCTGGCAAGTACATCCCGAATTCTATTGCGGAACTAGAAAAAAGTGGTACATCAAAAATTGGCATTACGTAATATCTTAGGTAAAATAGAAGGAAAGAATCCAAATGAAATTGTCATTATCGGTGCACATTACGACCACATAGGCTACGATCCGATGCTGGAAGGAGATCAGATTTATAACGGTGCAGATGATAATGCATCAGGCGTTCAAGCCGTATTACAGGAGCCCGTGCTTTTCTTGCTACCGGCGAGCAGCCGGAACGTACCGTTATCTTCGCTTTTTGGATGGTGAGGAAAAGGGATTGCTGGGCTCCCGTTATTTCGCCATGAACTATCCGGATATTAAAAAGGTAAAAGGCTATTTGAACTATGACATGATAGGACGTAACAACCGGGAGGACCAGCCCGATTATTTCGTTTACTTCTATACCGCAGCCCATCAGCCTTCGGTGACTGGCTGAAAAAAGATATTGAGGATTACCGCTTGCAGTTATCCCCTGACTACCGGGCTTGGGACAATCCGGTGGGAGGCAGCGACAACGGCACGTTCGCCAAACTGGGAATACCTATTATATGGTATCACACTGATGCCCATCCCGATTATCACCTTCCGGGAGATGAAACACAGAAAATCAATTGGCTGAAGATAGTCGATATAACCAAAGCCTCTTTCCTTGCGATGTGGAAACTGGCAAACGAAAAAAAATATTAAAAAAGAACGTGGCGTTTAAACTGAACGCCACGTTTTTTATCTAATCTTACATTAACGTATTTATTAAACCCATATAGAAAGGCACATGAACAAACGAATCAAATGGGGCATCATTATATTAATCGGAGCCGGCTTGGCCGGACTAGGCATCTATCAATTTACCCCTCACGAAAATGAAGAACTGACAGCCGCCGACGCGTTGCCTAAAGAAAACAAGCAACGCACATTGAAAGTCAATGCACAAGTCATAAAACCACACTTGCTGACAGATGAAATATTGGTGACCGGACGCCTGGTTCCTGACGAAGAAGTGAGTCTGTCTTTTGAAACCTCCGGAAAGATCACCGATATTTTTTCACAGAAGGCACATTGGTAAAACGAGGAGAATTACTTGCCAAAGTAAACGACCGGCAGTTACAGGCTCAGTTAAAACGTCTGGAAGCACAAATACCTTTAGCCGAAGACCGTGTGTTCCGCCAAAACGCCTGTTAAAACGAGATGCGGTCAGTAAAGAAGCATACGAACAGGTAAAAACCGAACTTGCCACCCTTAACGCTGATATCGAAAATATCAAAGCCAACATTGACATGACCGAACTCCGCGCACCATTCGACGGTATCATCGGATTGAGGCAGGTCAGTACGGGAGCATACGCCTCCCCCACCACTGTAGTAGCCAGACTGACCAAAGTGACTCCATTGAAAGTAGAGTTCGCTGTACCGGAACGGTTATGCCCGGGAAATAAAAAAAGGGACTAATCTGGAGTTCAAAGTAGAAGGAAAACTGGATACCTATCATGCACAGGTTTATGCAACCGAATCCAGTATAGATATGGAAACCCATTCATTGAACATCCGTGCCATCTACCCCAACCGCAACGGCGAACTGCTGGCAGGCAGATATGCAGATATTCAATTAAAACAAAAAGAAATAGAAGATGCGATAGCGATTCCATCCGAAGCGATTGTCCCCGAAATGGGTAAAAATAAAGTATTTGTTTATCGTAGCGGAGTTGCAGACCCTGTAGATGTTATCATAGGTCTTCGTACCGAAGCCGAAGTACAGATTGTACGAGGATTGTCTGTGGGTGATACCATCCTGACATCGGGTACACTGCAATTACGTAAGGGAATGCCTGTGGAACTTCAGGCCATTAACTAACAACTAAAAAAATACTTTTATGAATATTTCCGAACTTAGTATCCGTAGGCCTGTGCTTGCCACCGTGCTTACCATCATCATATTACTTTTCGGACTGATCGGTTACAATACATTGGGAGTCCGCGAATATCCTTCAGTAGATAATCCGATCATCTCTGTTACCTGTAGTTACTCGGGTGCCAATGCCGATGTAATCGAGAATCAGATAACCGAGCCTTTGGAACAAAACATCAACGGTATTCCGGGAATCCGTTCTTTGTCCAGTGTCAGCCAACAAGGGCAATGCCGTATCACAGTGGAATTTGAATTATCCGTCGATTTGGAAACTGCCGCCAATGACGTACGCGACAAAGTGTCCCGCGCACAACGTTACCTGCCACGCGACTGTGACCCTCCTACTGTATCCAAGGCTGATGCCGATGCAACGCCTATCCTGATGGTAGCTATCCAAAGTGACAGCCGCTCTCTGTTGGAACTGAGTGAAATAGCAGACTTGACCGTAAAAGAACAACTGCAAACCATTTCGGATGTAAGCAGCGTATCTATTTGGGGAGAAAAACGTTATTCCATGCGCCTATGGCTCGACCCCACCAAGATGGCAGGATATGGCATTACTCCGGTAGATGTAAAGAACGCGATAACCAATGAAAATATAGAACTCCCCTCGGGCAGCATTGAAGGTAATACCGTAGAATTGACCTTACGCACCATGGGACAAATGCACACCGCTAAAGAATTCAATAACATCATATTAAAAGAAGTAGGCGGAAGAGTGGTCCGTTTCAGCGATATCGGTTACGCCGAACTAGGTCCGGCAGATATCAAGAGTTACATGAAAATGAACGGAGTGCCGATGGTAGGTGTCGTTGTCATTCCACAACCCGGTGCCAACCATATCGAAATCGCCGATGCCGTATACCAGCGTATGGAGCAGATGAAGAAGGACTTGCCCGACGATGTGAAATACAGCTATGGCTTTGACAACACTAAGTTTATCCGCGCTTCCATTGATGAAGTAAAAAGTACGGTGTATGAAGCGTTCGTACTGGTTATCATCATCATTTTCCTGTTCTTGCGCGACTGGCGCGTGACACTGATTCCCTGCATCGTGATTCCGGTTTCATTGATCGGAGCTTTCTTTGTGATGTACATAGCAGGTTTCTCCATCAATGTGCTGACCATGCTGGCGGTGGTATTGTCCGTAGGTTTGGTAGTGGATGACGCCATCGTTATGACAGAGAATATCTATATCCGCATAGAACGAGGCATGCGTCCGTTCGAAGCAGGAATAGAAGGGGCAAAAGAAATTTTCTTCGCTGTTATCTCCACCACTATCACCTTGGTGGCAGTGTTCCTGCCCATCGTATTTATGGAAGGAACCAGCGGACGTCTGTTCCGTGAGTTCAGTTTCGTTGTGGCAGGTTCGGTCATCATTTCTTCCTTTGCCGCATTAACGTTCACCCCTATGCTGGCAACCAAGCTATTGATAAAACGGGAAAAACAGGGATGGTTCTACCAAAAGACAGAGCCTTTCTTTGAAGGTATGAACCGCATATATGCCCGTTCACTGAACGCTTTTCTTAAAAGACGCATATGGGCAATACCTGTTACAGTGATTATGTTGATAGCCATCGGAGTACTTTGGGTCCAGATACCCGCTGAAATGGCTCCGATGGAAGACCGGTCGCAAATAAGTATCAATACCCGTGCAGCCGAAGGCGCCAGCTATGAATACATCCGTGATTATACGGAAGATATCAACAATCTGGTAGATTCTATTATACCTGATGCCGAATCTGTAACCGCACGTGTTTCCAGTGGCAGTGGAAATATACGTATCACATTGAAAGATATCAAAGATCGTGATTACACCCAGATGGAAGTTGCCGAACGTATCTCACAGGCCATCCGCAACAAGACGAAAGCACGTGCCTTTGTGCAACAACAGTCTTCTTTCGGCGGACGGAGAGGAAGTATGCCCGTACAATATGTACTACAAGCTGTCAGTATAGAAAAACTGGAGAAAGTATTACCGGCTTTTTTAAGCAAAGTATATGACAACCCTACTTTCCAGATGGCGGACGTGGACCTGAAGTTCAGCAGCCCGGAAATGAGAGTGAATATTAACCGTGATAAGGCAGGTACAATGGGAGCACCGTGCGTGATATAGCCGAAACACTGCAATACGGTCTCAGCGGACAACGTATGGGCTATTTTTATATGAATGGAAAACAATATGAGATTTTGGGTCAGATAAACCGCCAACAACGTAATACACCGGCCAATATCAAATCTATTTACATACGAAGCGACAAAGGGGAAATGATTCAATTGGACAATCTGGTAGAATTTGTAGAATCCGTAGCTCCTCCTAAATTGTACCACTACAACCGTTTTATTTCCGCTACCGTATCTGCCGGACTGGCAGATGGAAAGACCATCGGACAAGGCTTGGAAGAAATGGATAAAATCGCCGCCCAGACTTTGGACGAAACTTTCCGTACCGCCTTGTCGGGAGACTCCAAAGACTATCGGGAAAGTTCATCCAGCCTGATGTTTGCTTTCATTCTGGCATTGATACTTATCTATCTTATTCTGGCGGCACAGTTCGAAAGTTTCAAGGACCCTTTCATCATCATGCTTACCGTTCCTCTGGCCATTGCAGGAGCACTGATTTTCATGTATGCCGGTGGCATTACCATGAACATATTCAGCCAGATCGGTATTATTATGCTGATTGGTCTGGTAGCAAAGAATGGTATCTTGATTGTGGAATTTGCCAATCAGAAACAAGAATCCGGTGAAAACAAGATGCAGGCCATACGGGATGCCGCTTTGCAACGCTTGCGCCCTATTCTCATGACAAGTGCCTCTACCGTATTAGCTTGATCCCGCTGGCATTCGCAACAGGAGAAGGCGCCAACCAACGTATCGCCATGGGTACGGCTGTTGTGGGAGGAATGTTAGTATCTACTTTCCTGACCATGTATATCGTACCGGCTATTTATAGTTATATATCTACCAACCGAAACGTTAAAACAGAAACTGTATGAAACGAATCATTATAACTTTATGTATCTGTACTGCATGGGTGGCTTCCACCTATGCGCAATATCCTTATACGCTGAAAAAATGTCTGGAGGAAGGACTTGCAAACAATTATTCCATACGTATCACCCGTAATGAAGAACAGATCAGCCATAACAATGCCACATTAGCAAATGCCGGTTATCTGCCGACTGTTGATTTGTCTGCCGGATATACAGGAACGTTGGACAATACGGATACCAAGAGTAGAAGTACAGGCACTACAGCCAGTGAACGAAACATCTACGACCAAACCTTAAAGGCCGGACTGGATGTAAACTGGACTCTGTTCGACGGATTCAATATCAGCACCACCTACAAAAAACTGAAGGAACTGGAACGCCAGGAGAAACCAACACGCGTATTACCCTTGAAGACTTCATAGCGGGACTCACTGCCGAATACTATAATTATGTACAACAGGAAATACGTCTGAAGAACTTCCTTTACGCTGTGTCTTTATCCAAAGAACGCCTGCGCATTGTAGAAGAACGATACCATATCGGTAATTTTTCCCGGCTGGATTATCAACAAGCCAAAGTGGACTTCAATGCAGACAGTGCACAATATATGAAACAACAGGAACTGGTGGTTACCTCACGTATCAACCTGAACGAGTTAATGGCCGTACAGGAAGTCAACCGACCGCTACGTGTCAATGACTCCATTATAACAGTGAATGATGCGCTGAATTACGATGAATTATGGGAATCCACCCTCAAGACGAATGCCAACCTGCTGAAAGCTGATCAAAATACAACAATTGCCCAATTGGATTACCGTCAGGTCTATCCCGTAATTATCCCTATGTGAAATTGAACGCCGGTTATGGCTATACATTCAACAAATATGAAACAAACGCCACCAGCCGGAGAAGCAATTGGGGACTAAACGGAGGAATTACCGTAGGCATTAACCTATGGGATGGTAACCGTCGCCGTGAAAAGCGCAATGCCAGCCTGCAAATACGTAACTCGCAACTGGAAAGAGAACAGCTGGAATTGGGCTTGAAAGCGGATTTAAGCAATCTGTGGCAGGCCTATCGCAATAATTTACGTTTATTAAATTTGGAACGCCAGAATCTGGTTGCCGCCCGTGAAAACCATGAAATAGCCAAAGAACGTTATCTGTTGGGAGATCTCTCCGGTATCGAGATGCGTGAAGCCCAAAAGAGCCTGCTTGATGCGGAAGAACGTATTTTGTCTGCTGAATATAACACCAAAGTCTGTGAAATTTCCCTGCTCCAACTAAGTGGAAGAATAACGAAATATCTCGAATAATCGTTATAGCCTTTACTTATAGCTTGTAATTCAGGGCAGTTATCCGTACCTTTGCACACAATTATCACTAAATATGTTGTAAAAAGATATGGGATTATTTATCAAGAAGCCTTTTGCTGCATTACAAGCCGAAGCCAATGAATCTGGAAACAAGACCCTGAAAAGAGTCTTGGGACCATGGAGCTTGATCGCATTAGGAGTAGGTGTTATCATCGGTGCCGGATTATTCTCCATCACCGGAACAGTAGCCGCAGGATACACAGGGCCTGCCATTACTTTATCTTTCGCCATAGCGGCAATAGGTTGTTGCTTTGCCGGTTTATGTTATGCCGAGTTTGCTTCCATGATACCTGTAGCAGGTAGTGCTTATACATACTCATATGCTACAATGGGCGAACTTATAGCATGGATTATCGGCTGGGATCTAGTATTGGAATATACTGTTGCCGCTACTACCGTCAGTATCAGCTGGAGCAGATATCTCGTTGTTTTTCTGGAAGGAGTGGGGATAAATATCCCCCATGCACTTGCTGCTTGTCCCTGGGACGGAGGTATTGTGAATATACCGGCCGCACTGATTGTAGTGCTGATGAGTATTTTTCTGATTCGTGGAACAGAAGGAAGTTCTATCTTTAACGGCTTCATTGTGTTCCTGAAAGTGGCAGTGATTCTTATTTTCGTTGTATTAGGATGGAAATACATTAATGCAGAGAATTATGTTCCTTATATCCCTGCCAATACTGGTACTTTAGGCGAGTTCGGATTCTCGGGTGTATTGCGTGGAGCAGCGATTGTATTTTTCGCCTTTCTTGGTTTTGATGCCGTAAGTACAGCCGCTCAGGAAACAAAAAATCCGAAACGGGATATGCCCGTCGGCATTCTAGGTTCCCTGCTGATTTGCACCATTCTTTATATGGTGTTTGCTTACGTAATGACGGGAGTTGCCCATTATTCTGACTTTGCAGGACAACAAGGTATCGCACCTGTTGCCGTAGCGATTGACCACATGGGACATGCAGATGCCACAGGAGTAATTCATCCGGATTATCCGTGGTTGAACCGGGCCATCGTACTGGCTATCCTGTTTGGTTACTGCTCGGTTATTATGGTAACTTTGCTAGGACAAAGCCGTGTATTTCTAAGTATGAGCCGCGACGGACTGTTGCCTCCTTTCTTTTCAAAGATTCACGAGAAATACCGGACACCGGCACACAGTAATTTGTTATTCATGGTCATTGTAGGAGGGCTGGCAGCATTTGTTCCGGCACGTGTAGCCGGAGAAATGACCAGTATAGGTACCTTATTCGCCTTCACATTGGTTTGCGCGGCAGTATTGATCGTGCGTAAAAGTATGCCTGACGTACATCGTGCCTTTAAAACTCCTTTTGTTCCCACGGTACCGATTTTAGGCATCCTTACCTGCCTTTGTATGATGTTGTTTCTTCCGGCTGACACTTGGATCCGATTGGTATTATGGATGCTGATAGGTCTGGATGTTTATGCCTGCTATGGAGTAAAACACAGCAAGCTGGAGCATAACGTAAAACGACGCAAAGGACTCACCATATTGAATATGACAGGAATCGCCCTGTCTGTACTTTCAGTTATTACAGGATTGTGGCATCAACAGACAGTAGGCTGGGAAGAAGACAAGACATTGCTCGCTATTTCGTTCGTCTTTGCGTTCACACATTGCGCATTCTATATGGTACGTATCTGGAAACAGACATCCGAGAAGAAGAAGTAAGCGTTTTCCACACGCTATCTATTTCCATAACTTTCATTCACCGTAAGGGGTAAATTCAATCCACCCCTACCGTGAATAAAGTTATCATAGTTTCATACCCATCGGTTCTGAACCCATAATCAAGCCTTATAACCTATGAAAGTCTTAAGTTATCCATAGTAGAAAGAACATTTAAAAAACTTCTTCAAAAATGTTTTTAGCTACTACCACAGTATTTCCTTCAGGAATTGAGGAATAGAATCCTGTTTCTTTAGTCCATGCTTCTTCCAAGGTATAAAAATCAAGTTCCTCCGGTTGCTTTCCATCCAGGACACAAGCTAAATAATCAAAATAAGCCTTCCATCTCATAAAATAGAAATCTTTCAAAATGCCATTCCATTCTTTATGAGCATAATCACGAAGTCCGCCTTGATCTGCCGCTACACGATTTCCCCATGTAGTAATCTGAACACGTGCATTCCATTCGTATAATGCTTTTTCTTCCTGGGTCTGTCCTGCTGAACGTGCCGCTTCAATCCAAGTTCCAACCTTGAATTCTTTCCGGGTACCCAACAACTGGTCTTGCAATAGAATAAGATGCAGAAAATGCTGTGAAGCCAACTCAAATACTTGCTTGTCTCCTGCCCGGAACGCAGCCGTTACCACTTTTTGCATCAAACGCCCCTTTTCTGCCAATGCCTGCCGGAGCACATCCACCAAATCGAATTCAAAATTATTATTACCCTGATATTTATCAGCCACAGAAACCATCAGTCGGGCAGCCTCTATCACATCCTGCGGATTATAGTATTCTTTCATCTCCGACCAACTGGATACCTGATATACATCCAACCCCGGACGAGCGCAGAATACCGACTCATGCGTTCCCTGTTGTATTTTCTCCTTGGGACTATTATAAATACCGTTACCTAATAAATCCCAAACTTGTTGCAAAGCCTCATCCTCTACCCCATAACGAGCATATACGTATCCTTTCAACCACTCATCACGAGTAAACCGATGTTCACGCCATGGCAATTCCATCACCAGCTCATACATAACCGGATTGTTCTCAATACCTTCCGGAGTCATCCCTACTCCACGCAATGTCCTTCCGGCATGAACATCTGCTTTCGCGTCATAAAAGCCATCAATCAGCGCATCCATTTTACCATGAAGCCCAATGTTACCACCAAAATTCAACAACATGCAGTACACCCACTCATGCTGCCCGTATCCTCCTTTGCGACACCACTCTGACGCCGGGTCCCCCCATTGCGGACGCATTCGCTATGCAAGTCCAAGACTAACAGGTCTCCTGCTTCCAGATGCTCTATCATCGGAGTACGAGGATTGTCCTGCCATGCCTGAGCCACCCACACAGCATCCGGATTTGTTTTTTTCATGGCTTTCATGATGGCTTTACCGGCTGCATCCAAATTACTCCTTGAGTACTTCCCCCTTCATGAAACGGATCAATAGCGTAAAAACCTGTTTTTCCATACAGTTTTGTCAGTTCTCTATAATACAAAGCAGAGATTTCTTCAAAGCGCTCATCCTCCGGCTGTAAAAAGGCAGGACGATGATAGCTGCACCAAAATCCGGGATCAGCAACATTCAATCCTAATTTCTCCTTTGCATTATGAGGAACCATGCCACAATATCCCGGCAACACAGGTTCGATGCCATATTCACGCATTCTTTTTACAATCTTCTTCTGAAGTTTTTCCTGACGGGTATACCAACTTTCAGGATTAGGTCCTCCCCACCCTTCCAGATTATTCATCAACCACCAAGCTGTAAAACCCGGTCCGGCTACAAATTCATTAATTTCATCCTTAGTATATCCCAGTTTTAGAAGTACATTTCTCCAAACCGACTCAGTCCCTGTCAATGCCAGGGAAAGATTGATACCGTGAAGCGCCATCCAATCTATCTCCTTTTCCCAACGCTCCCAGTCCCAAAAAGCCATGGAATAAGAGAAAGTACAATAATTCAGATCATAACGATAGGCAGATCCGTTTCATGCCGTTCCTTTTTAGTCACAGGAGGCAAAACAGCAGGCAGTTTTGCAGTCATTCCATTCCAAGAAAGATGTATGCCTGCATAATATTTCAAATACCAATTCAATCCGGTAGCAATATTTACATAGTCATTACCCCGGATAATTACTTTATCACCTTTCTGATCGAGTTCAAAAAAATCGGTTTCCGATTTCTGACGTTCAATAATAAATTTGGAGGAAGCTCCTTTGTCGATGCGCTCTAATAATCCTGTAACAGGAGAAGAAAATAAGTTGCTTGTCATCCATAACAGCACAAACAACAATCGTAGTTTTTTCATCATATTATTAAGGTAACGGATAACACCAATTAAATAAAAAACAGAACAGCCCCCTCGCCTTTAAAGGGAGGAAGGCTGTATTAGTATTATTACGGAATTATTTAATTATTTACAATTTCCAAGGCAACGCGGCTTCAACTGCTTGAAGAAGTCATTACCTTTATCGTCCACCAAGATGAATGCCGGGAAATCTTCCACTTCAATTTTCCAGATAGCTTCCATACCCAATTCCGGATATTCCACACACTCAATGCTCTTGATATTATTCTGAGCAAGGATAGCAGCCGGACCACCAATAGAGCCCAGATAGAAACCGCCATACTTCTTACAAGCATCCGTTACCTGCTGGCTACGATTACCTTTTGCCAACATTATCATGCTACCGCCATGTGACTGGAACAAATCCACATACGGTCCATACGTCCTGCTGTAGTGGGGCCCATAGAACCACAAGCCATACCTTCCGGAGTCTTTGCCGGACCGGCATAATAGATAGGATGATCTTTGATATACTGCGGCAAATCTTCGCCACGATCCAAACGCTCTTTCAATTTAGCATGAGCGATATCGCGACCTACAATAATGGTTCCGTTCAATGACAGACGGGTAGCTACCGGATACTTGGTCAATTCTTTCAGGATATCCGCCATCGGTTGGTTCAAATCAATCTTAACCACATCGCCTTCACCGGCTTCACGGAGTTCTGCCGGAATCAGCTCACCCGGTTTATCATCCATCTTTTCAATCCAGATACCGTCTTTATTGATCTTACATTTTATATTACGGTCAGCAGAACAGGAAACGCCCAGACCGATAGGACAAGAAGCACCGTGACGAGGCAAGCGGATGATGCGGACATCGTGAGCCATATACTTACCACCAAACTGTGCACCCAAGCCAATCTTATAAGCTTCTTCCAATACTTGTTTTTCCAGTTCCACATCGCGGAAAGCACGCCCGTATTCATTACCGGTAGTAGCAACTCGTCATAATAGTGAGTAGAAGCTAGCTTAACAGTCAGCAAGTTCTTCTCTGCCGATGTACCACCGATTACAAATGCAATATGATAAGGAGGACAAGCAGCCGTACCCAAAGTCTTCATTTTTTCAACAAGGAAAGGAACCAATGTAGCCGGATTCAATACAGCTTTCGTTTCCTGATATAAATAGGTCTTGTTCGCCGAACCACCACCTTTAGTCACACAAAGGAACTTGTATTCCATACCTTCAGTAGCTTCCAAATCAATTTGTGCAGGCAGGTTACATTTGGTGTTCACCTCATCGTACATAGTCAAAGGAGCATTCTGAGAATAACGAAGATTTTCTTCCGTATAAGTCTTATAAACTCCCAAGGAAAGGGCTTCTTCATCACAATAGCCGGTCCATACCTGCTGACCTTTCTCACCATGGATAATAGCAGTACCCGTATCTTGACAAAGAGGTAATTTGCCTTTAGCTGAAACTTCCGCATTACGCAAGAAAGTCAATGCTACATACTTATCGTTATCACTGGCTTCGGGATCACTCAGAATCTTAGCAACCTGTTCATTGTGTGAACGGCGAAGCAAGAAAGAAACATCACGGAAAGCAGCGTTAGCCATAGCAGTCAGACCTTCTTTTTCAATCTTCAAGATAGGTTTTCCTTCAAACTCACTTACTGACACATAATCTTTAGTCAGCAAATAATACTCGGTTTTATCAGGTCCCAACGGGAACATGTGCTGATAGTGGAACGGAGGTGTTGCCATATTGATACTTATTTTAGTTAAAAGTTATTAGTGTGACAAAGGTAGTAACTATTATCGAAATTTTTCCTTAATTAGCGTGAAAACTTTCAAGGAATGTCCTTACCTTTGCCAACTCATTAAAATAACATCACATTATACATGAAAAGATTAGGCAAATTCTTATTTATTACTTCATTACTGTTATGCTTTCTCATCCCTCGAGGATGGACACAAACCCAAGCAAAAAACCAACCGGACAGTATCGAACTCAAACTGAAGGAAATCTACACGAAACGGGAAGTCATGATTCCCATGCGTGACGGAATCAAGCTTTACACCGCTGTCTACGAACCGAAAGACAACAGCAGGCAGCATCCTATCCTGATGCACCGCAGCCCTTACTCTTGTTCCCCATACGGAGAAGGATTTGACCGTCATTTCAGAACTAATCTGAAAAACTATATAAGAGCACCGATATATTATCGTCTTCCAAGATGTACGTGGACGACATAAGAGTGAAGGAATATTTATCCAAGTACGCCCTCTCAACAAAAACAAAAAGGGTAAGAAAGATAAAAAGAATATAGACGAAGCTACGGACACATACGATACCATAGAATGGTTGATTCACAACACATATAATAACGGAAATGTAGGAACATGGGGAATCAGTTATGATGGTTTCTATGCCACTATGACAGCCTCCTCCAATCATCCGGCTTTGAAAGCTGTTTCTCCGCAAGCTCCCGTTACTGACTGGTTCCGTGGAGATGACCGTCATCACAACGGAGCCTTCACCCTGCTGCAAACCACTAATTTCCTTCCCAGACTGGAAGGACGCCACATGGGAAAAGGAGTGATGAACCAAATTGTAAAGAATGATGTTTACACAGATTTTCTGGCACTCGGTACCTTTAAGAATGTAGACGACCTGGTACGTGATACCACACAGACATTGTGGAATGATATCAAAAACCATCCTGATTTCGATGATTTCTGGAAAGAGCGCGATGCACGCACCTCCTGTTATAACTTGAAGCCAGCCATATTGGTGGTAGGTGGACTGTATGACTCCGAAGACTGTTACGGAGCCTGGAATCTTTATAAAGCCATCAAAGAGCAATCACCGGACACAGATTTATATCTGACATTCGGTCCTTGGTGGCATGGAGCATGGACAGTACGCGGGTTCCAAGGTTTCGGTAATCTGTATTTCGGTAAAAGCACTTCGGCTTATTACATGGACAAAATAGAATATCCTTTTTTTCCGATATTTCCTGGAAGGAAAGGGAGAAAAGCCCAAGCATAAAGTAAATATATTCCATACAGGTGAAAACGAATGGAAAACATACAACGAATGGCCTGTACAAAAGACTGCCGGTACACCTTATTATATACATAAGAACGGATCAGTATCCACACAAGCACCGGCAGAACAAGAGTCTTATTCAGAATATATTTCAGATATGTCACATCCGGTACCCTATACGGCAAACCCTACCACTTACCGGACAAAAGAATTCATGGTAGATGACCAACGCTTTGCTACTTCACGTCCCGATGTCATTACTTTCATGACGGAGCCGCTATGTGATACATTAACATTGGCCGGTCCTATAGAAGTGGAATTAATGACTGCCATCAGTAGTACTGACGCTGATTTTATGGTGAAAGTAATTAATGTATATCCTGAAAAAATTTGAATATTCCAAAACTGCAACGCAGTTATTTAAAGAGTGACTACCCAATGAGTGGGTACCAGCTGATGATTCGTGGCGAATTATTCAGAGGACGCTTCCGTAAGGGATTCGACAATCCCCTGCCTTTCAAACCGGAAGAAATAACTCCGGTTAATTACACACTGTATGATGTGGCACACACATTCCTGCCGGGACACAGACTGATGATTCAAATTCAAAGTTCCTGGTTCCCCATTATTGACCGCAATCCACAAAGGTTTATTGATACCTATCATTGTACGGTAGAAGATTTTGTGATGAAACAAAAGATCAAAATTTATCATCAGCAAGGAGCTGCAAGCAGAGTTATACTACCTGTGGTAAAAAAATAAAAAGGAAGTATCCCAACAAGCTCAAATGTCATCCAATAGCAAGAGCGTATGACTACTCCAGCATTCATACGGCTCTTTTTATATGTAACTACCATCTGTAACTTTTCCGAAGGTTCATCTTAGTCTGGATACTCTCATCAAAAATATCATATAGAAGCAATCCGTTCTATCAACTCGTTACCCAACGCTGTTTTCGCTTCAATATGCTGCAATACCGCTGTCACAAACGGATTACTTTCAAATACCCCACGCACCTGTTCAAAATCCTGCTCCATTTCTTCACGTGATCCATCTGCACCGAACCCCGTCATAGCAGACAAAGAAAATTCCTTTTTCGCATCGGCATAGACCATTTTATCCAATCCGACAACAGCCTCCTGCCACTTCTTCACGATAGCAATAACATCCTTTGCCGTTATTTCATCGGAACGCAGATTATAAAACTCAAGCATCTTCCCATACGCCCATGTCCACTCGTATGTATAATAATTACGATGCATCTCAAACAAAACGGTCATGAATCTGAATCCACATTAGTCAGGATTCCAGATTCTATATCTGCCATCAACTTCTCTATTTCACTTTTAGGAGCGATCAATCCGGAAATATCCACCCATTCTCCTGTCCCTATCTCTGTATCAGGAATCAACCGGGCACGGATTTCCTCATCACCTGCTAAAACGAACCTCCTCCAAACGCTTGATTAATGAATTACCCAAAAATTTATGAATAGCCGTTTCATAAAAACGAATGCCATTATTTAAAGAAGAATTCTTAATTTTCGCACTTTGGTAAGAGTAAGTTTCTGAAGTTTCTCCGGATACTTTACGTAATTCTTTCAGAATACTACGCCCTTTCATCATTTTCTGAATAGTATAGGGACTCAACAGGTTATAATTAATCTGATCCAAACGGTTCGGATCTTTACGTTTGTCACGTTTAGGCCACTTTTGAGCATCCCGAATCGTACCTACACTCCGCAAATTCACCCCTGGCACCAGATAAGTGGTATTTTGCTGCTCTATCAGATAAGAAAAAGGCAGATTAGAAGTATCGGCATGATTCACATGACGCCCCATAACCAAAGAAAATGCACCTACACGTGCGGGCCATAAAATATAAGAATCGGAAGTACTCTTCGCCCCACGCTCCATAGCTCCCTGATGAATCGGACCTAACTTATACATATGGTTGCTTTGATTAGAGCCGGAACCCGCATTCATAAAAGAGAACATTCCGGCAATCAGCAAAGTAGACTTATGATGAGTCACCGTAAAGGGTCCGGCAAAAATGGCACATGCCTCACCGTTTCTCTTCTTGACAATTACTGAAAAACAAAGAATCAGATGCAGAATAGTTATGTCCAAATGACATGCCTGGCTGATAAAGCAACGGGTCAACATAGTTCCATCTTCCACATTGGAGCCGCTTGATATAATAAAATCATCGCATACCACTCCATAGCCGATATGAATAGGCGCTTGCTCATTACTGTTCAAGCTACCGTTTTTCAATCGTCCCGCCCCTTCTATCTTACAATAATCACCTATTCGTACATTCTTTATATATCCCGCATCAACAATGGTAACATGGTGGCCAATAGTACCTGTATCCGAAGCATTCTCTTCAGCATACCGGTCAATAATGGCTTTCATCCGGCAAATCAATTCAGGACGATGACGGTACAATGCCAGAATATAGGCCTGATGCGCTGACAGACGATCATGAATAGGCACTTCACGTCCACCCGTTTCATTCAATACAGCTACTTCAACGCCATTCCCAAACTTGCTCCGGCCATCTACCAGAATGATATCTACATTCTCTATAAATGCATAATCCCCAATGATATAGTTGGCTATATAGTTCTTTATATTCTCAATACAACAATTATCGCCCACCGTTACATTATGCAAGGTCGCATGATACAATCCGGAATGTTTACGCATGCCACCTGCCAACGTAAACTCATCCTCAAAGACCCCCAATCTGACCTTTCCGGAAAAACGGGTATGATAAATATAGTCCGTCTTAAAGTTCTCTACTACTTCAATTTCATCCCAATCAACCGCAGTGCATGATCTCTCTTTTAATTGTTGTATTTCTTCTTGTGTAAGTGAACGATAAGTTTTCATCTTCTATATGTTATTTATTCTTCATCAGTAGTTGATAAAGAAAAATGTGTTGCCTGCGGTAAAATGTGTGGCAACTTGTCCGAAATCTTTAATCGAGCTTGTTCCATATGCAGCTCCTCATAAAGTACAATGCAACTCCAAAGAATTTGGTAAAGCAGTAAAAGAAGTATGCTCCGCAGGTGTATCGGTTGTAAGATGTGTACTCGTGTCTGTGAAGCGATGCGATCACTGTTGAGAACAACATCGCAAAAATTGATTACAGCAA
>ENA-OQMZ01000154-OQMZ01000154.1-human-gut-metagenome-genome-assembly--contig:-NODE-154-length-28868-cov-2.291117_pt1 | contig 28868 bp, 32 predicted proteins | sample MGYA00242621_ERZ504862 | MGnify/ENA primary metagenome ERZ504862 (study PRJEB26092, sample SAMD00036393) | human gut metagenome | host: Homo sapiens | study: EMG produced TPA metagenomics assembly of...
ATTGTGTCTTGTTGCTTTCAATAATTTTCTTGCCTCCTTTTCACGTTTTTCCAAATTAAATAAGGCAGCGAAGCTGCAAACCTGCGTGAATTTGCGTCAGGTAATACCCAGTACGAGTAGACGCACGCATCAACTCACTGGGCAATGGCTGCCGCCCTTAACCTGCACAAAAGACTTCGCTCTCCGCTCTGCTCCAGATTTAGTTACTATTCTCCGGCACCCTTCCATTCCCCTTTGCCATCCATTCGAAAAAAGCAATTTTACTAACCTTAATTAATCTGCCGCTTCGAAATGCCGGAAAACCGGGTGTATGAACCAGTTCATAAGCCGTTACTCTGGAAATCCCCATAATCCGCTGAATATCAGCCACATCCAGTACAAGAGGCAGTTCATCATAATTGTTTAATCTCTTATTTTCACTCATGTTGTTCCTCCATTTTTGATCTCATTTTTTTAGCTTCTCATTGCCGTTTTCTCTTTCCTGTTTCCTGAGTCATACTGCTGTCAAGGCATACAACACGTCATCCATTCGGATGCGCTCACTTCTTTTATCGAAGGTCATGGCGGTTTATCTCAGGTTAGACGGTCATAAAGTTGTCAAAATACACTGCATAGTACGAAATTACCATTCAATCGTATCTTATCAATCTCATCTTGACTTTTCAATACTTTCGCGATACCATAAATGTAACTAATATTATATTTTTTAAAATTACCATACAAAACAGGAGCAAATAGAAATGGCTTATCAATTTATAAGGCAAGAACCTTGCTACGACCACATCCTCTTCGTTCTGGCATTGGATAGAGACAAAATGAAGGAGCGAATTTTAATCGGAACGGAACAGCAAATCCGTTTTCGACTGGACGGAAATAAAGATAACGATGTCATATATGATATAACACGTCCTCTAGGACGTTTTTCTGATAGATTTTGAATATGATAAAGAAAAGAACTGGAATATATATGGACTTGCTCCCCTACGTGATGCATTGCACACTAACCGTTGGAAACAGCCTGCACTGGAACAGACTGCTGGTGATTTTCTGGCAAAAAATATCTCACCGGTGATCCGGTGAGAATGTATGCTACATTCCGTATTTGGAATGAATATCTTGTTACAAGGGAATATCGTGACCGTAATACTGCCTGTGATCGTTTTATAGAAAAATCCAAATTTTGACTCAGGCATTCCAAACAGAAAATGTCATGAATTTTAATTCTGATACCGGAAAACCAGAACGTTTTCATACTGGCAGTCTTTATTTCCGCAACACTCCTGCTGAAATCACTCGACTTGAACTTTGGTTTCCGGATAATAGGCGCAGAACAGAATGCGTAGCTGCCTACAGCTCTTTTTATCCGCTTATCACTTATTACTTGAATCGGCTGAATGACTGGGGCCTTTGTTTCCGTCAGTGCAAAGTCTGTGGAAAATATTTTCTGGCAAAAAACCAGCGTTATGAACTATGCAGTGATAAGTGCCGTAAAGCACAGGCACTTCAAAATAAAAGGGAATTTGATGAACGAGCCAGAGAAAATAACTATGATTTGCTTTATAAAAATGAATGCCAGAATTGGCGTAATAAAATCAATAAATCCAAAAAAACTGCTGATTTTCCGATTGAACGTCTGGAAGAAATGAAAACTGCGTTTGACCTTTTTAAGAAAGAAGCTCTGCGGCGTAAGAAAGCTGTAAAGGCAGGAACAACCAAGCCAACGGAATTCACGGACTGGCTGTATCAGCAGAGCAATATTATCTTGAAACTCAGCGAAATCTGAATCCATCCCTGTAAAGGAAAGGCAGCGAATTTACTCGCTGCCTGCCCTCTCATTAAACTTGTATCCTACACCCCAGACGGTTTGAATATATACCGGGTTGCCCGGATCATCTTCTATCTTCTCACGAATATGGCTGATATGACTCATGACAATATTGTAATCGCCAGAATAGGCTTCTTTCCAGACTACATCATAAATCTGCTCCTTACTAAATACCCTTCCTGGATTTTGTGCTAATAACTGCAGGATTTCAAACTCAGTGTAAGTTAATTCTATTTTTCTATTATCACGAACAACTTCCCTCCGTTTCAAATCAATCGCTATACCCTTATGCCTTATTTTCGATTGAAGTTGTATTTCCTGAAAAAGGAATTTTTCTCTGCCGGAATCTAACACGGAAATAACAGAATTTACCAACTCTTCCTCATCTCCCTCGAATGATACCAGCAATATTTTTCCCACTTAATCATCCTCGTTTCATTTAGCACTAACTTAATGCTTCGCCTCTGAATTATATTCCGCAAATGTTTCCGTTTCCGGATTAAATTCAGTAAATAATTCCTGCATTCTATTTTTGCTTACTTTTTGAAAGCTGCTAATCTTTCCACTTTTGTCTCTCGTTACTTCAATGTACATAGTTCCGTTGCTGTTAGAAAAGATTCCCCTTCCCTCATCATATAAATCTGCTATAATCTTACCATTATAAACCAGTTTCCTTGAGCATCACAAGATACTCCATAATCAGCATACTCCTGTGGAACAGCAATATTAAGACCTTTTCCCTCTTCACTGCTATATTCGCCCATGTCATCAGCCGCTATGTTCTCACTTCCTCCTTCTTCAAAAACAGATCCTTTCATTTCATCTGCAGTTACAGCTTCTCCGCCGGAACTTTCAACCAATGCCGCCGGTTCTGACCAAAAATCATCTGATAACGGTTCTGCCTTTACGTCTGTGATGGTGCCATAGTTTTCCCTTTGCACTTCAACTCGAAGCGTACCTCCACGTTTGGAACTTATTGTATAAGTACCCGGCTTAAACTCATCCCGGAAATATCCAATGGTCTTTCCATCATACATCAGAAATCCTGTTTCTTTCTGGTAAGTTATTCCCGCTTTTGCATATTCAGAAAGCTGTTCTTCGCTGAATACATTTTCATTACTGTCTTTATTTTCGGTGACCGTTTCTGCTTCCTGCTTCGCATATTCTATATTTTCCGGAGAATATGCCATTGTAATTCCCACTGCATCATCAGATGATTTCGACAACTTCATCCCATCTTTTATTTTTTGAAGATTATCCTCATAAAGTGCAATCGTCTCATCTACCTTTTCCTGTGTCCATACAAACCATCCGTCGCCGCCTGTATAAGCTTTTTCACCAATCATAGACTGCAGAACTTCTTTTTCCTCGTCCAGCCATTTCGCATACTCTTCTGCTGTCCACCATTCCACATCCGAACTTGAAAGTGATTCATCTTCCCGGATATTCACTTCGTTTAAAGCAACTGTTGTTTCACCGTTTTCTTGCGCTGTCTCTGTCTTTTTCTCCAAGGATGATGCGGAAGTTGCAAATCCACCTGTCACGCAAATTACCAATACTGCACTTATAATTACTGCAAACTTAGATGTCTTCTTTATCTTCATAATTGCTCTTATCCTCTCTTCAATCGCATTTTTACTGAAACTGTTACATAATGGTGTCAGTCCGCTCTTTTTTTCTTCCATAGATATTAAAGCAGTTGCATATACCGACTTTATATCCATTCCAAATCTACGGACTACGGTTTCGTCACAGGATAATTCCAAATCTCTGTTAAAAAGAATATACATTACCCACACAAGAGGATTAAACCAATGAATGCATACTGCAGCAATCATTATCAGCTTTGTAAGCATATCAAGCCGTCTGATATGCACATATTCATGTTCCAACACATAACGAAGCTGATAAATATTTTTCCATTCTGTATTTTTCGGCATTAAAATAACTGGGCGAATCACACCATAAGAAAGTGGTGCAGCTATGGTTTCTGTCTGCCGGATGGATAGACTCCTTTTTAGTGGATGTTTTTCCTTCCATGCTTCCAAAATATCATTTTCAACAGGCAGCGAAAATCGAAATTCCCGATAACATTTTATATAGGAAACCGCAAAAAATCCAAAACAAAGTAACAGACCTGCCAGCCATATTACACTCAAAATCGAAATGGATTCTGTTCTCTGTACCATAGCCTCTGATAATCCATTTGCTATCTCAGGCATATTCCCATGAATGGGTAAAAATGTTGTCGTTTGCGCCGTTCTCACTGGGTTTATATCAGAATAAATACTCTGCAACAGAGAATAAATACTTGTGACTGATTTTATGGAAAATGGAACTAATAACCGTATTAATGCAATCCACCATAAAAATCAAAAATGTTTTCTTCGGTAATCTGTTGATAAGCACAGCCCTTAATACCACAATAAGTAAAATAATAACCGTTCCCAGAAAACTCATTTGCAGCAGGCTCATATACATCACCTCATTCCAATTCACTGACGATCTGCTTCAGGTTCTTAATCTGCTCCATAGAAAGTTTTTTTCTGCCAAGAAGTGCCGCAAACAACTTGTCAACAGATCCATCATATATCTTATCAATAAGTTCATCTGTTTCCAGATCCTGTACCTGTTCTTTTGCTATAAGCGCATGGCACATAAATCCCGGTTCCGTTCGTTCAATCGCGCCTTTATTGATACACCGCTTAATCAATGTATACGTTGTGTTTTTATTCCAGCCGACTTCTCTGTTTAAAGTATCTGCAACATATTTCGCTGGCACGTCACCATCCTTCCACAGAACATCCATTACCTTTAATTCCGAATCAAAAAGTTTGATATTTTCCTCTGTCACTTGTTTCGCCTCCTATAAGACTACAGTAGTCTGTTCTTGTTTTCAGACTACCACAGTCTTATAGCATTGTCAATCATTTTCTGTCGCTAGGAAAAGAAAAACAGCCAGCCTTTCGGCTGACTGCTCCATACTAAATATAAACCATTTCGTTCAGTACAATTTCTTCTGCTCTGTTTCTAATATTATTACACCGTTGTACCCAAAGCATAGCATCTTTCCGCTTCAATTCCTCCGTCACTCCCTCAGCCGCTTTCATCTGATCAACAATACACGTAAACCGTTCCTCCGCTTGTTCGTCCAAATCCTCCAGATAGCTCCAAAGTTTTCCGGTCAGCAGTAAACTGGAATATCTACCGTAGCACTGCTTTTTCAGATACTCCCTGTGCATTCGTCCCCACTTACCGATAGATCGCTTTTCCTCCGGCAGCTTCAAGTCTGGGATATAATAATCCCCGACAAGTACATAATCAATGCCATTCTCCGTAATTCTTGTTTTCAAATCCTTCATGGTTCGTTCCTCCTTGGTTTTTCTTATTCTATTACCCAAACGAACGTTCTATATTGTTACTTCCATATGTACCGTGCTCTTACTAATCCCGAATTTCTTCGCCGCCTGACGCACCGTTACCTTTGTATCAATAATATAATTTGCAATTTCCACTGCCCGCTCCTCGATATAATCTTTCACGGATAAGCCTCCGAAGACGCTGTTTTTACAGTGTATGCACAGAAATTCCCGAATATGTAGCAATCATTTTTATAGTTGTGCCTTATAAAAGAACGGCCGTCCATACCGGACGACCGTTTCGCTCATTGCAATCTTATTTAAATTTAATCTCTTTTCCTTCAAGTCTCCACTGTCTGAATTCTGCGGAAGCAGATAACAGAAGATCTGAAGAAGAGTTCAGAGCTGTTTCTACAGAATCCTGAACTACGCCAATGATAAATCCTACTGCAACAACCTGCATGGAAATGTCATCTGAAATTCCGAACAGAGAGCATGCCATCGGGATCAGAAGAAGTGATCCGCCGGCTACACCGGAAGCGCCACATGCTGACAGAGCTGCAAGAAGACTCAGGATAATTGCTGTCGGAATATCTACATGAATACCAAGAGTAAATGCAGTTGCCATTGTCATAACCGTAATAGTGATAGCCGCACCATCCATATTAATAGTTGCACCAAGCGGAATGGTTACAGAATAAGTATCTCTGTCCAGTCCCATCTCTTCACAGACTTTCATGTTTACCGGAATATTAGCTGCGGAACTTCTTGTAAAGAAAGCTGTCAGCGCACTTCTCTTCAGGCAGTGGAAAATCAGCGGATATGGATTCTGGCGGATGCACCAGTAAACCAGAAGCGGATTGGTCACAAAATAGATAAACAGCATACATCCTACAAGAAGAAGCAACAGTTTTCCATAAGTCGTAAAGATATCCAGACCGTTTGTAGATACTGTGTTAAATACCAGACCAAAAATTCCAAAAGGTGCAAGATTAATGATCCAGGTTACTACCATGGAAATACCATCTGCAACATCAGCCAGAACCTTCTTTGTCATCTTATCAGCTGCACGAAAAGCAAGCCCAAGAAGAACAGCCCACATCAGGATCCCTACATAGTTTGCATTTACCAGTGAAGATACCGGGTTGGCAACTACGTTCAGAAGCAGGTATTTAATACCTCAACGATACCCTGTGGTGCACTTGTATCTGTTGCTGCATTTGCAAGTGTCATCTTTACAGGAAATGCCATACTCGCAAATACCGCAATCACTGCTGCCAGAACTGTACTGAACATATAGAGAATGATAACTGTCTTAATAACTCCTCCATGAGATTTTCCTGCATTACACAGGGAACTGACAACCAGGAAGAATACCAGCAAAGGTGCGATTGCCTTTAATGCACTTACAAAGACATCACCCAGAATTGCGATTCCTGTTGCCTGCGGTACAGCAATTCCCAGAACCGCACCCAGAATCAGGCCAACCAGGATTCTCTTTACAAGAGCAATTCTGGTCCATTTGTCCCAAACTTTTTTCATTTCTTTAATCCTCTTTCCCTTTAGTTTGTTAAAACACTAATCCGGTACATTATAAAGGATTTTTTAAAAAAGTGCAATACTATACAACTACTGTTCTTTTCTCCTGTTGATGATCCGTCTCATTATATTGCTCAAAACGGCTCTCAATCTCTACCAGCATATTTGCATATTCTCGTAATTCATCTCTGAGCTGTTCTTTATCTGTTCGTTCTTTTTTATAAGAGATCCTGTGTTCCATGCTTGCCCAGAAATCCATGGACATTGTTCTAAACTGTATCTCCACCGGGAAGTATTCCATTCCATCCAGACAATATACCGGCACTCCTACGATCACATGATAGCTCCGATATCCATTTGGCTTCGGATTTCCAATGTAGTCCCGTTCTTTGATCACTATCAGATCACTCTGACTCTTCAGAATTTCTGTCAGATTATAGATATCATCTACAAAATAGCAAATTACCCTGACACCTGCAATATCCTGAAGATAATCCTTCGCATTCATCACAGTAGGTTCTTTTCCCTTTCGCTGCAGTTTCTCTTCAATGCTCTGTTTCTTCTTGATCCTACATTGGATATTATGGATCGGTCTTGCAGATGCTTCACCGTACAGGTTGTGATTCAACACATCAAGACGTGTGAGAAGCATCTGTTTAGCATCTTCATATGGTTGTATAAATTCATAATATTCTTCATCTGTCATAACTTATTTCTCCTGTAAAAACCTCTGCAGTTATTCTTCTGCCTTTCATATTTCTTATTCTGTACTTCTTTGCAGAACTTATCTTTTTTTCCACATTTGTACTGCAAAATAACCATTTTTTCCCCATTACGTCTCCATCATACAAAAGAAATGTGTTTAATCAGTGTTCCAATTCTAATCATTTTATAAATAAAATCCTCTATCAGTTACATGCTCTCCAATAAACTGATTTCATTTTACCTATTGCCATTTACTCTATGTGCGAATATATATTTTCATTTTGAATATATTTTATACTATATGATTGCAAATATATTCTATTTGCAGTAAAATATATTAAAAAACAAAAAGGAGTGATATCATGACAACCATTAGTTTACGTATGGATGATCAAATGAAAAAAGAGCTTGATGAAATGTGCGAAGCAATGGGAATGAATATTTCTACTTTCTACATGATCTATACAAAAAAGGCACTAAGAGATCGTAGAATACCATTTGACATTGAAGCTCCGGCAGATCCATTTTATTCTGAACAGAATATGGCACAGCTTCGCAAATCTGCTCAACAAGTAAAGGAAGGTAAAATAATAACAAAAACAATGGAAGATCTGGAGGCAATAGCGTGTGAGTAATATTCATTTTCAGAAGATGCCTGGGAAGATTATCTTTACTGGCAACTTCAAGACAAGAAAACACTAAAGAAGATTAATGAATTATTGAAAGAAATACAACGGACACCTTTCTCAGGAAAAGGTGAACCAGAAAAACTTCGTGGTGATTTAAATGGAAAATGGAGTAGGCGAATCAACCTCAAAGACCGTTTGGTTTACGAAATATCAGATGAAACAATTATTGTAATCCAATGCAAAGGCCATTACAGCGATAAATAAAAAAAGTCCCCCCGCAGGGGCTTTTTTATTTACATAATCTTACGGAACAGGTCTTTCAGATCTTCTACGCTTGCATCTTTCGGGTTTCCCGGTGCGCATGCGTCTGCATGTGCGGATTCTGCCAGGAACTGGAGATCTTCTTCTTTGATTGCTTCCAGTTTAGTCGGGATTCCTACATCAACAGAGAGTTTCTTAACAGCTTCGATTGCTGCTTTTCTGTATTCATCCTGAGACATTTCATCTACGCCTTTGACACCCATTGCTCTGGCAATCTCACGATATTTCTCACCTGTGCATTCCTGATTGTATTCCATAACAATCGGAAGCATCATTGCGCAGGCAACACCGTGTGGTGTGTCATAAACAGCACCAAGTGTATGAGCCATGGAATGAGCGATTCCAAGACCTACGTTAGAGAATCCCATACCAGCGATATACTGTCCAAGAGCCATTCCTTCACGACCTTCTTTTGTGTTTTCAACAGCACCGCGGAGAGATTTGGAGATCAGCTCGATTGCTTTTAAATGGAACATATCTGTCATTTCCCATGCAGCTTTTGTTGTATATCCTTCGATTGCATGAGTGAGGGCATCCATACCTGTGGAAGCTGTCAGTCCCTTTGGCATGGAGGACATCATTTCAGGATCAATAACTGCGATGATCGGCATGTCATGTGGGTCAACGCATACAAATTTACGTTTTCTTTCTACATCTGTGATAACATAATTAATAGTTACCTCTGCTGCTGTACCTGCTGTTGTCGGAACTGCAATGATTGGTACACAAGGTTTCCTGGTCGGAGCTGTACCTTCCAGACTTCTTACGTCTTCAAATTCAGGGTTTGCAATAATAATACCGATTGCTTTGGAAGTATCCATGGAAGAACCACCGCCGATTGCAATCAGATAATCTGCTTCAGAATCTTTAAATGCCTGAACACCATGCTGTACGTTCTCGATTGTCGGGTTCGGTTTGATGTCTGAATACAGTTCATATGCAAGTCCGTTTTTCTCAAGAATGTCTGTAACTTTGCTTGTTACATGGAATTTTACAAGATCAGGGTCAGAGCATACGAAAGCTTTTTTAAAACCATGTGCTTTTGCTTCGTTTGCGATTTCCTCGATTGCTCCTGCTCCGTGATAAGAGGTCTGATTTAAGTTAATTCTGTTTGCCATAATGATTTCCATTCCTTTCGGTATTCTTCAGTATTATAGCAATCCTCTTAAATGCATTATTTACGAGGATTGCTATAGGTAAGCTTCCGTATCGCTTATCTTTGTTATTAACTTAACAACATGAAGTAAAAAAAGAAAGTTACACTTTGGCTCAAATGTAACTTTCTCACAATATTTGTGCAATAATGCCGAAAAACCAGGTGCAAAATTATGCACTAATATTGTTATATTATGACAATATTTCCAGCTTTTCAAACAATTCCGAGAGTTTTCCCGGCATCCCGTCAACTAAAATTTTCGCCAGTCCCTCCGGTGCACATTCCAACTCTCCCAGTACCCATTTTACAGTCATATAAATAGAACTCTGGCAGTACATTTCCAGAATACAATGTATAGTCTCATCCGGGATTCTTCCTGTTTTCTCACGGATCAAATTTTCATAGAAGTCCAGGATCAGTTCAAAATCATGCTGACGCAGACTATTCTGTCTGTCGTATTTAAATGCTGCTGCAAAGAAAACATGCTCTTCCTGAATATAGGTAAACTTCTTTACCAGAGCATCATAAACAGTTTTCCCCATTCCCATATGCTCAAAGGATTTCGCCAGAAGCTTATCAAAATACCAGTTGATCAGGTCAAATTTGTCCATAAAATTCCGATAGAAAGTCTGCCTCGTAACACCACAATTCTCTGTAATCTGTTTTACTGTGATGTTATCTACAGACATCGTTTTCATACATTCCTTCATTGACCGCGCAAGGCGGTATTTCGTTTTTTCCCCCTTACCTGCTTCATTTATCATATCCATACAAATTCCTCTCACAGATAAAACTTCGTGTATTCATTATATCAATTTCTTCCCTGTATTTCCAGATAGTTTCTTCCTGAAATTCGTATTTTGAAGCATATTATATTTTGTTTTTTCTGTTTTTATTTACTTCAAAATGTTATAATCATAAAAGATAAAAATAAATACTCCGCTTTAAGAAAGGAGACTTTTTTATGGATTTAATAAAAGAAGCACTTTCCATGGGTTTCGCAGATGCAGCGATCATGGATACAAAAGACCTGGTATTTGTGCCGGAATACAGGCAGTTCTGCGAGGACAATCTCTGTGGAAATTATAACCTGGTTCCTGCATGTCCGCCTACCTGCGGTACTGTAGAAGAAATGCAGGCAAAGGCATTGAAATATGAAAAGGCACTGGTTCTCCAGACTGTTCTGAAAGATCCGATCATGGATCCGGTTCTTTTCAAGCAGGCGAAACATGCACAGAATATTCTTACCGAACAGCTTGCCAGACAGATGCAGGAAACAGGAAAAGAAGATGTCCTGATCATGAGCGCAGGACCGTATAAAAACTGTTCCTGTATGTCCGCCTACAGTGTAGATGCACAGAAAATGGCTGATGCTGTTGGTATGGTCTGCTGGGCAGATGATTCAGATGTGAGATTCTTTACACAAATCCTGTTTCATGAAGACTGAGCATTACGCAAAAGAGACTGTCGCACCGGAAAATCCCTGATGTGACAGCCTCTTTTTCATTTTTATATCTTTTGTTCTTCCACATAAAAGCATGCCACTGCATGTCCGGGAGCAATCTCTTTCAGCTTCGGCATCTCTGCCTTACATCTGTCTGTGCAATTCTCGCAGCGGTTCTGGAAAGGGCAGCCCTTTGGTACATCCAGAGGACTTGGTGCTTCACTCTCGATACTTTGGATCTTCTGGCTGGGATCCATATGAATGGAGAACTGTGCACCCAGAAGTGCCTGTGTATATGGATGCACTGCATACTCTGTAACATCTTCACCTGGAATAACCTCTACGATATTTCCCAGATACATAACAGCAATCTGATGGGCAAAAGAACGGATCAGCGCCAGGTCATGGCAGATGAAAAGCATGCTGATATTTTTTTCTTTCTGAAGGCGTACCAGAAGCTCGATCACAGACTCCTGCACAGAAACATCCAGCGCAGAAGTCGCCTCATCGCAAACCAGGATCTCCGGTTCCAGTGAAAGCGCTCTTGCAATACTGATTCTCTGTCTCTGTCCGCCACTCATGTTATGAGGATAACGATCTACGAAATCTCCCGGCAGCTCTACCATTTCCAGCAGTTCTCTTGCTTTGTTTTCTTTCTCGCTTTTCTTTAATTTTCCGAAGTTGATCAGCGGCTCTGTAAGGATATCCACAATCTTCATCTTCGGATCAAAGGATGCCAGCGGATCCTGGAAAACCATCTGCATGTTCTGGCGATTTAACCATGTTTCCTTTTTGGAAAGGTCAGCAAGGTTTTTGCCATGATACAAAATCTCACCGCTGGTAGGCTTGTCAAGGGAGATAACCATTCTTACGAATGTGGATTTACCGCATCCGCTCTCTCCTACGATTCCTAATGTCTTGCCTTTATAGACATTCAGATTAATGTCATTGCAGGCTGTCAGAGTCCGTCCATGGGAGGCCGGAAACTGTTTTACAATGTGCTTTGCACTGAGCACGATATCTGATTCCTTAAACAAAACGGCGTCCCTCCATTTCCGGTACTGCTGCCAGAAGCTTAATCCTTGCGGAACTTACAACGACTGGTTCAAAACCAATAAATGTTATTTAATTTTTACTATAATACTATAGAATAGTTTTTTTTTACTTTGTCCAGTAATTAGAAAAAAAAAATCAGATTGTATTCAAAAACATACAATCCGATTTTTTATTCCTTTTACTGTAACAGATAAACGAATCATTTTTATTCTTCAATATTATTTGCTAAAAAGATAATTTTTCCCTTCGTTATAAGTTCCCTTCATTGAAAGTCGAACAGCTAATTTTCCAGTCATCGGATCTTCAATACCTATACTGATCTTATATTTCTTTCCGGCCAGTGAGATCATCTTTTTTACCTGCATTCTTGTTTTTGTCTGTAAAGTTTCTTCCGGCAGAAGTGATTTTAACGAAATGTCAACCGCTTCTTTTTCAAGACTATTTCCATCCTCATCTTCTACCAGAACCCATACAGGCCAGTCTTCATAAAATGGTGCAACTCCATCATTCTTCCATTTAAGATTCAGGCTGACATACCCCGGCATCTGAATAAGGCTTGCTTGCGAAATCCACAAACGATATCCCATGCTTCCTAAAACTTTCCTATAACCGTTTTCATAAGTTTTATCCGCTACTTTCGGTCCAAGAAAAGTAGTATGTGCTTTCTTTATCAGATTTATTGTCTGATCCAGATTTGTGTCAAGCAACTCTTTCATTGTAATTGAACTTGTAAACTCACCTCCGGAAGGAAACTTTTTCCAGAAATCCTTCATTGCGGATAACCCTTTTTTCTCATGAGTCTGGTCAAACTCACCGCCTTCATTAATCCAGCGAAACCATTCCTCTGTGCTCTCTGGCTGTCCGGTCATATCGTTGTAGAGACCTATTCCATAATGTTCTCCCTCACTAAAAGGTCTTCTCATCAGTATCATGGAATCAGGGAAGGCCTCTGTCCATGGAATCATATAACGTTCTCTTACAGATTCTTCTGGCAGACTCTGTATTCCTGCGGAAATATTTACATGCCATTCTCCCCAGTGCCCCAGACTTCCAAGTTCGATATAACTGACCAGTCCATCTCTGCCAAAATGCTCTCCAAGTGCATTAACTGCCCTTTTGTGATATTGTATCATCTGTTCATTATTATAATCAGGAGCATATCCCTTTCCATACTCCATATCATACCAGGTTCCCGCATGATCAGTTTTGTCATATAGCCATTGTGGAATGTCCATATGCTTTTCCTCCCCGGGAATATCACACACAAACCTCAGTACCAGGTGTTTCCCTTCTTCTCTCCATCTGTCAGTCTGATTTTCTCTTTCGATTTTCTCCCAGTCATATTTTCCTTCCTCCGGTTCCAGTTCAGCCCAGGTAATATCCATATACAGTAAAGATATATCCTCTCCTATTGTTTCTTCCCAGGCACAAGGTGCATATCCCATTAATGGATTTCCAAAAATTTCTTCTGTTTTTCATATATCTGAGTTTTTCTTCCAAATACCATCCATACTCCTGCTGCTATAATAACTAAAAGTCCAAAAACCAACAGAACCAGATATCGTTTCTGACTTTTAGCCATGATATTCTCCATTATACTGAATCAATGTAACATCTTCCACTCCACCGATATCCCGGATTTTTTCCATAAACTCCATATCATTCTGTCTGCAATATATTTCAACTGCCATTTCTGTTTTTTCATTGCGCATAGTTTTTGATTTTACGAAATATTTTCTTTTTCCAAAACAGCGGATAATTTCATCTCCCGCCTGAGTTCCCTGATAATGAATCACTGCAATATAAATTCTGCCATTTTGTTGTTTGTGATAAAACAGGGTGATCATCAGAATGATAATCACAGCTGTCAACAGAGTTAATGCATACATACCTGCACCGGCTGTAATCCCCGATGTGATTGCCCAGAACAGATACAGAAGATCCATCGGATCTTTAATTGCTGTACGAAAACGTACAATAGACAATGCACCAACCATACCAAGAGAAATCACAATATTGCTGCTGATCGCAAGTGTTACCATACAGGTAAGCACTGTCATTCCCACAAGTGTAACTGCAAAACTTCTGGAGAAAATAACTCCAACATAAAATTTCTGATAAACCAGATAAATCACACTTCCCAAAATCAAAGCCACTGCCAGAGCAGCCAATATCTTAGGTATATCATACTGACTGAACATTCCTGATTCCAGTACAGATTTTTTTATCATATCCTGTACACTCATCTTATCATCCTCCCCTGTGTATCATACCAATACTCAAATCCATTCATGTACCGCGTTTTTTCATAACACAGTACATATTTGGAAACTGCTGTAAATTCTGCTGCCTGCGGCGGCAGAAGATTTCTCAGAATCTGAGGCAGCATCTCTGTAAATTTCACTTCCATGATCAGTTTTCCCGGTTCCAGTACAGATAAAGCCGGAAGCGTACTGTCGAAAATGTCATAGCTTCCAACAGCCGCTCTGACATCTGTATCAAATGTAATCCTGACTGTTCCCTCATCCATGATCCATGGTTCTCTCTCGTAATCTACGATTGTTCTCGGCCGCATCATATTACTCATACATTCTATGTAAAATTCCCTGCAAAGATTATACGGGCTTTTCAGAAGAAATTCATACTCGCCGGAAAGAATTTTTTGCACCTCATCTTTTGTCAGAGGGCATCTTCTTTATAAATATAACTGCCGAACTTCTTTTTTCTTTCCAGCTTGATACTTTCAGCACTATAATTATAAATTCGTATCCTGTATTTCTTCCTCATAAGAACGCCGCTTTCCTTTTCTTCATATGCACTGTTCCAGTAATCATCAAAATACAGGCTCCGTATCAGATATCCTCCAGTTTCTGCATGAGGATCCAGTTTCATAAGTGGCTTCATCCGAAGATTCAGGACTTCTTTCTCACTGGTACTGATAAGATATTTCCACTCGTTACGAAAACGTTCTTTCTTCCTGTCAGCCTTCTTCATAATCGTCTTCCTCTACCGTACTATCTTCTGTTATGTAAAAGCACCTCATACCATAATATTTTCCTTCATCTGTTACATAATAATCAAATGCATCCTGCGTTTTTCCAGATGTATTTGTTGCTCTTACTCTCACAAAGTACTGTCCTGCTTTCGGAAGGTCCATCTCAGCTTCCGGAACAGTCAGTGTTGTGTTCTGATAGATCACATCCCGGAATAGATAATCTCCTGCAACCTCTACAGAATACGTAATGTCCTCTGCGTCCAGATCATAAGATACATCCCAGTTAAATTTCAGCTTATCACCGTCTATTGTCGGAACACCTATATAAAATGGCATTGGTGTTTCCAGACTTTCCAGATATAACTGATAGTTCTTCTCTATCTCATCAGGAAGTGATGCTGCAATCTGATCGTATTGTTCAGATGTAAGCGGTTCATACTCTGCATCAGGCATCAAATATAAATAGGGCTTCAGTACATTCTTATAGCTCTCTATCTTTGATGTGAGCATATCTTTGTTCAGATATTCCCTCAGATCCAGAATGGCATCATTTAATTTTTCCCGGAAAGACCGTGACTTCAGACACCTTTGAAACAGAATATTTCCCCAGTAATTGCTGATTCCCTTTTCCCAGCTGTTCTGATCCGAAAAATTCCTTAATTCATATTCCGGTCTCATCAGACAGCCATCGTTATCCCAGGCAATAAAGTACCAGATATCTGAATTCAGAGGACTGTATAAATAAACATTTCTGTTCTGTGTGTCTACGTTTCCCATCAGAATCTGAAATGCCATCCAGTAAACAATATTTTCTTCATCAAAATGTTCTTTCAGTACATCTTCAATCCCTATAGAATAATCATTCAGATCTGTCAGCATATCGATCAATTTGGTATGATCTGAATCCCCTTTTATTTCCAGCATTTTTTCAAAGGCTGTCTTATCATATCCTGCATCATCTTCTTTTTTTATAATATCCTCGTAGCGATAAAATTCAAAAGAATTAATCTTATACAATTGTCCGTTTGAATCCAGTCCATGACTCTTTAATGCCGTCTTATTCAGTTGTTCAACCTGTGTATAAATTCCATAATCCTCAAATTTTCCACCTGGTTCTTCTGTATTATCCTTTACATACAAATGCACAAACTGTGTACGTAAACCAACCATCTGAGGAATTCCCCTGATCAGATCATATGCCAGCTTATTTCGAAAGCGCATTCCTTCTGTCATATGTTTATTCAGGTTAATGGTTCTCTGGCCTCTCCACGTTCCTTTATTCTTTTTTAACTCAATTTTATAATTTTTTTGTGCATTCTGGCTGGATGTCTGGCCCTGATCTGAACAGTTGCATTAGGCACGCGTTCTCCATATCCGACTTCCCCTTCTGTCGGTCCATTCTCATCTCCCACCTGCAAAAGTCCTGCCACCTGATATCTCTCCACTCCCATATCTTCGTAATCATAAACAGAATAGCTGTTGATTTCCTTCCATGTATGATATGTATTTTCCGATGAATTTCCCTTAGATACAGTAAGATACATGGTAACAACACTGGTATCATCATCATTTTCATACAAAGAATCCTTATCTCTTAAATGAATCTCATTGATTTCTTCTTTCTCCGCTTTTTCCGCCTTTACCTGTTCTGTTTTGTTATCTTCCTGTACTGTCTGATCCTGTGAAGAGTTTCCCGCTTTTTCCAGAGTGCAGCCTCCACAGAGAGAAAGACTGACTAATACTGCACTTATCAGATTTATTTTTTTAATTCCTGTCAACGCTCGTTCTCCTTTCCAGTTTCTCATCCATAAAACATCCGATTCTGGTAAATACCCCCGATTTGTCTTCTGCTACCACCGGCTGTATGCTGAGAATATAATATGGCAGACGTCTGGTATAACGTTCCAGACGGATCATAACTATAAAATAAAACAGTACACATCCTGCAAGAAACCCAAAGCCATAATATACCTGCGGACAAAACAGAGAAATCACAGTAAACACAGAAGTTCCCACGGCAAAAATTACAGAAGCAGCCAATGCTCCCCTGTAATCTGTAAAATATAAAAGAAGCAGAAGCATCGTATTTGCAACTGCATAAATGCCGTAACCAACACAAAGTGTCCGGAAATATCCATACATCAGATCATTAAATCCCAAAGGAAGGTACTTCAAAAGACTCTCACCCATTGAAATCGCCAGCGCAGTAGTCAGTAACTGCTTCAAAGCGGTATACTTCAATTCTCTGTTCAGTACATCCAGCATTTCTGTACCGGCCTGCATAATATCCTTAATGGTTCCCCCATCATTGAATAAACTGTAATAATTCCTGTATTTCGGATAAAAATTAACTTCTACAGAAACCACAAAATTTACAGTGGTGATCAGAATTGTCAGAAATGCGATCAATGCCGGTACGTCATGAGACGGTGCCCCATAAAAAAGTCCTTTTACCTGTTTCCCCAGCGGTCCGGCCCACATGATCACAAGGTGGGCAAACAGCCCGATATTAATGCAGAGTCCTGTAAATGCCAGCGGCAGAAACTCATCTGCCCACCTTAAAAATAAGAATGCACTGATATCACTTTGTGGAAAATACTCATACAGTAAAACAACATCCCATAAAAGCATGATCCCATATCCAATGCATACCGCAGCCATCAATGCTTCCACATGGGAAATTCCCAGAAACAGCAATAAGGCTCCCGAAAGAAAAGTAACAGCGATCGCAGCAAGAAAGGATAACATAATTCCTCTGTAATCTTTAATTGCAGTAAGATAACTCATCGCATTCCATGTAACGATCAGTTCTCCAAACAGCCCAAAACATAAAAACTTATCTATAAGCCCAACTCCGGAAAATATCAGAAAAATCCCATATAAAATTCCTCCTGCAATGAGCATTAAGCCTGTCGAACCCCAGAAAGATGACAGAACTGCCTCATTTTTTTCTTCATAAAGCATATCTGCAATAAATCTTGTTACTACCATTGACAAGAAACTGGTTACCGTCAATGATGCAAGAAGTGTATATGTGATCATGCAGACCAGTAATTCTCTGCTCTGTTTCGAAGCGCCTGTCCTGTCACACAAAAACATAACACCCAGCAGAAGGACGATCCCCAGCAGCATGGGACCGGTACAGATAATCCCTGCATATCCATAGGCGCGGAAAGAAGCAAACAGCCCTCTTCTGCTGAACAGTTTTTTGAGTTCAAATCCAATCCCTGCCATATGCTTCCTCCACCTCCCTGTAAAGTTTTCTGTATTCACTGATCATGCGCTCATGCCTTGTAATATGCCTTAGTTCTTGCCTGTCCGCTTTTTCCCATTCTGATCCGTCTTCTCCTGGATTCACACATTTTTTCCATAGCGAAAGCAAGTCCATCCCTGTACATAGGCGGAACGCAATAACCGGCACATCCAAAATCATCTCCTTCTTTTCCATTCAGAAGTTCCCGGCAACATCCTACATCAGTCGTTACACATGGGCGTCTGGCCGCAAATGACTCCAGCACGGATAATGGCTGGCCTTCTGATATACTGGTAAGGATCGTAAAATCCAGTTTTCTCATATACTGTACAATATCTACCCTTCCTGTAAAAACAAGATTTTTGATATCCAGCTGTTTCACCAGTGCATAACACTCATCTGCATATTCCTCGTCATCTACCCCTCCCAGAATATGAAGTCTCACATTCTCCATTCTGGATGAAAGTTCATAAAATGCATATATCATAGTCTTTATATCTTTAATGGGTGCGAGACGGACTACCGCACCTATGTCTATCCATCCATCTTCCTCTTTCAGAGGGATCTGTGACAACCTGTCATAATCAATACCATTTTCAATTACTCTGCATTTCTCTGCATCACAGCCAATCTGTATTTGCGTAAGCATCGCATTCGTAAATAAACTGGTTACCCGAAAAGCCCTTTTATAAATTGCTTCTGATAACATATAAAAGAAAGAAATCCACTGTTTTTTAATGATGGGATTACCCATTTTGCCCTGATGATCTCTTCCTCCCTTTCTCTTGTGTATATCCCATGCTCTGTAAGTAATACCGGTCTTCTGTAAACATATCCTCCAAGGCAGGCAAGAAGTCCCCCCGTATCCTGTTGAAATCGCATGATAGGTGTCTGCCTGAGGAACCTCAGAACCCAAAAGATATAAAACCGGAAGCAGCATGGAACGCATTGTATGAAACGCGTCCGCAAATGCAATATACGGATATTTTTCCAGACAGCTCTCTGTTAATATATTTAAAAACTGCTCACTTTTCAGAAATGACATCGGATTCATTTTCCGGTCGTGATATAAATGAAACAATACTTCCCAGTCAGGATGACTGCATTCCATCAATTCTCTTAAACTCCTTGTTTCTTCTTCCGAAAAATGATTGATTCTGTGCAGCTGTCCATTTTGATTTCCATGTTCCTTCAGTTTTAATGCATCATCAGAAATACTTCATGGACTTCCACCACATTATCCGGCAGTTCATAGACAAATTTTCCACGGTCACATGCATGTGCTCCTATTACCCACAGCACAAACTCATGCTCTTTCATAACAGTGATATACTGATGCATCCATGTAGAAACTCCACCATGTACATACGGATAACAGCCTTCTAAAACCAGACAGATTCTCAATTCTCTCACCTTATTTCTATTTTCACTGATTTCTCTTTTGCCCGAAGCAGATAGAGATTTCCGGTAATATGCGTCAGTTCTCCACCTTCTATATTACCCGGAGTCCCTTCATTCATTCTTATCATAATATAAGCTTCATCATAAAAATTATCTAATTTAAGATTAAGTTCCTGATCTGATACATCCTTATCGATCACCAGTGCCCCATACCGCTGTATTGCGCCTGATAGTTCGGAAGCAGTAAGATTTCTCAGACATGGAGCTGAAGTATACAGCCAGTCCATATATTCATCCAGCCGTTTTTTCAGTTTCTTCCATCCCAGTCTGGCACCTCTGTCTTCGTCCAGCAGATCATCCGGATGCATAAAATGTGTATTGACAAAATGCATATTCAGTTCAGATACAGCCGCAAGTTCCATATAATCATCAATCACAGCACCTGAAATAATACGGGGCTGTTCCACAATTCCATCTTCTGCAGCCTCCAAACTCCTGTGTATATGCCATATCTCCGACAAAATAATTACTTGCAATTGTACGTATCTCCGGAAATTCTTTTACGATCATTTCCCGCCCTTCATCTGACAGCACATTAGACGGCGGTACATAAACAGACAATTCTGTCCCCGGAAACATCTCTTTTCCAAACCGTATCAGCTCTGTCATGGCTTTTTTCATTGCATCATAGCTTTCCCATGTTTTATATGGAAGGATATTTGCATAATCCACATTTGACAGGCTCAATGGCTGATGATTATATCCATGATATCCCAGTTCTCCTCCCTGATGAAGCAGCATATTCCCAAAATACTGAAATCTCTGCACATCTTCCTGTTCCACAACATCTCCGGACACATCATCCTCATAATTATCAATAATAACACCTGTATATTTCACGCCGTGTTCCTCTGCCATATCCAGCATATCCGGCCACCAGATATTTGTATAAAACTCTTTGATGCTGAGACCATAATCACGTTTGATATATGTTCCGTCTCCACTCGGCACAGGAGATGGAAAATCATCCAGATAAAATACAGATCCATTAAGCACCGGGTAGACCATCACATCTGTCAGCAGGCTATAGGATGCCGCAAAAAATCCTCTTGTGGCTTTTTCACATAATCCAAAATTATCAACTACAAATTTACCTTTTCCATAACTGTTTTCCCAGATAAGCGGAACCTTCTTTTCATCATCTGTCCATGCATAAACCTTCGCCGTTTCTCCAACACTTACTTCCCATGCTGAATCATATGCATCCGGAATCTGGAAAGATCTTCCCCCTCCAATCATGAAATCATCATCAATATAGATTTTATCTACCAGAACATTTCCATAATCAGAGTCTGTAATTCCCAATTTCTGCTCAATGAGCGAAACATATGTATCCTTCTGAAGTGTTAACGCAAAAAGAACACGTCCTCCTTTTTCTACCCAGTTTCCAATCTTTATAACTACATCCTTCAATGGGTTCAGATCCGACATCAGCACCACTATTGTTTCATAGCCTGAGAAATCAGGAAATCTCACTCTGTCTGATATCTGCCAGATCTACTCCTGTTTTCATATCCATGAAATTCTTTCAAACTGTTCCCATGCCACCACACTGTCTGCCTGACTGCTGTCCATCAGCACCAGACAACTGCTCTCAATATTTTTGACTGCCTGTGTTTCAGTTACAACCGTATCCCTGTCCAGATATGCCTTCTTCTTGATCTCTGCCTGATACTGAATTCCTGAACGCTCTGTCCAAAGCACCACACTGATTGCCAGAAAAACTCCCAGAATAACAGTCAGACCCTTAAATCGAAAAGACTGTAAATATTTTATCATTCCTGCCAAAAAGCCAATGCCTCCTTTCCTTTCGCCGACAGGTAAATATGTTCCTGCTGAATCTGCTCTAATGTTTCCTTTAATTCTTTTCCCTGTTTCAGTTCTACGTAATATCTGATCCTGAGTATCCAGTATTCTTCATTTCTGTGCCACTTCTTATCCATTCTTTCCAGACTTTTAAGCACCTGTTCATACTCCTTCGTCTGCATTTGATTCTCAGCCAGACATACATATGTATGAAGATCCTCTTTAAATTTCAGTTTTTTCTTCAGAAGTTTTATATATTGATTTCTTTGCACCAGTTCCATCTGTCCTTCTAGAAGTCCCTGAGATAAATACTCCTGAAGAAAATCACAGTACTCTGAAATAAGCTGTTGATTTTCCGGTTCTTTTGCATATCTGTATTCTATCTTCTGCAGTCTGCTTTCATATTCCTTAGACAGCTCTACCATTCCTGTGATCGCATAATGCACAACCTCTACATCGTCATTCATCCTTGCCTGTTTAAGCATATCGATGTAATTCTCCGGATCATCATTCAATACATTCATAATCAGATCACGCCTCATAGCGGCCTCATCAATAAGAAGCACTTCCTCCAGTGGCACAATATTTCTGTCACTTTCTTCTTTCGGTGCTATAATGCTCCTGTAAATTTCTTCATTGATCTTCATTTTTTCTATTCCGATTTCACGCTTTTTATCCTGGTGAAAAAATATCTGGAAATGCAGAAGCAATACACAGATCATACCCCATACCGGTACAAAGATCACAGGTAATATGAGATACCTCTTCACCTTCAGTAAATGGGAGTTTATTCCTGTCCATACTAAAACACAACAGATAATATGGAATATAATAAAAACAACCCCTGTTATATTCTGTATCATTCTTCAGCTACCCTGCTTTCGTTACGGGTGCCAATCACTCTGCAATGAAGTCCGTTCTTTTCGAGCCTTTCAATTACTATCGGTAACATGGCATCATCCACCTGTGACAGTAATCAGATAAGTTGTCCATCCTCCGATATTCCCAGTATGTCATTCTCTCTGATTTTATTTTTTAATATCCTTTCTGTTTCCTCCAGTGTCATTTCCGGATTTTCAATCTGCAGCAGAGCATATGATCCTATTTTCTGTTCTTTTATGGAATGAAATAACTTCAGCCTTTCCATAAAATACTCTGTTTTTAATATATGAGTTCCTTCCAGATATTCCCTGTCTCTGACTGCTTCCTGATATTCCAGTGCACGCAGCAGAGAAACTTCTACCAGACCGCATAAAATTTTGATAAGATTCAGATAATACAATGTCATCTGACTACTGGCTGCATCCTGAATAAATACCAGCATTACAAGTTCTCCATTTCTCTTTATCCCTGCGATATATGCCGGATATCCGGCAAGCAGTTCCCTGTTTCTCCAGACCTCACCCTTTTCCAGCGTTTCTACCGCATTCTGATACTCTTCAATCCTTATAGAATTCGGCATTTTTCTGCGAATTTCAGGTGATGACACTTCCATCCTCCAAAACGTTTCCATGAATCCAGTGAATAAAGTACAATTGTATGATTTTCCAGAACATCTTCCATTACCCTTATGGTTTCCATAAACAGTTTCTGAGGCTGTATCACATCCAGCTTTCTTGTTATATCAAAAATTTTTCCAAAGCTGTCCCTGCTTCCGAGAATCTGCTTCTTATATTGTCTTTTATCCTGAAGGGTCTCCTGATACATTTCCTGCATAAAGAAAAATTTTTCCTTGATCAGTCTGTTTTCTTTTGTTACAAATTCTATATCCTCTTTATTCTTCAGCCTTATATAACCACAGACAGCACCTGCGGCAAAATAAAAATAAATGGATCCAGTTAGAAGCCTCATAAAACAAAGTATATATGTTTACATTCTCCTGCCTGTACGCTGCAATCAAAGAACAAGTTTCCAACGCAGCTGCTGATATTCCATAATTAATTCCATAAAGACTTCCCATAAATACAATAAATACAAGTCTCAGGTCAATCATTTTAAACTGAGCATAAGTTCCTGTATATTTGTTTAGAAATTCAAATAAAATAAATCCTGAGATTAATTCCAGAATGTGGATCAGCAAAGTATTTTTTGATATCCAATTCCTGATATTTGCAAAATGTCCGAAATCTGAATCTGATAATTTTTTATACTCCTGATACATCCCGGGAATATCTTCAAAAACAGATATCTTTGGAAACCACCCATATTCATGTCTTATAATCTGATCATCCGGCTGTACCTTATAAATCTGACCGCTGTTCTGATATCTTATATCCAGTTTACCGGGAATTGTCTTTCTGATTTCTTTTTCCAGATCACTGAAACTCTGCCTGAAACAATCCGGAACATTCAGACAGCGTTCTTTTCCCCCAATTGTCATATACTTTATAAAGCAGTTCTGCCAGATCATCCATACATACAAAATAAATATTTTGTTCCGGTGATTCCTCAAAAACAATTTTTCCGCTTTCTTCTGCCTCTGTAAACAGCTTATAAAAAAAGTCCTGTGTGTATACCGCTGAATATAAATGAGGAATTCTCAGAATCTTGGTGTTTATCTGATACATATTTCCATATTCCATAACTACATTTTCTGCTGCGGATACCAGAAGTGTTTTTCCACTTGTAATATTATAAATGCTCTCCTGCCCGGTCAGATACAACATTCTTATTTCCTTATTCTTTTTGCATAACTGAAGTATCTGTCTCAGTTGTTCCAGTTCTCCGGTCATCCTTCCATGCATGGTCAGATAATTGGAAAAATAAACAATTCTTTCAAACTCATATGTTTCGAAAATCTCTTTCAGTTCTTTCTCATCTTTTATGAACGGACGAGATAATATATTCTTTTTTCGATTTGATTTCAGCATCTCATTTCCCAGTACAACTACATCACATTCAGGAAATGATTCTTCTATAAAAGTTTCTGTTACATATCCTGTATTTCCTGCCAACAATACTTCCATATTTATTCACCTCAATAAAGTGAAGTATAACAAAATTATTTTTTCTTTTCAATATCAGTATCTTTACAGAAAATAGCTTTTTTCTCAACAACTGTTGTCTTGTTCCTGCTGCTGTTCTATGCTAAAATATTTCCAGTATAAAATCATAAACCACAGACAGATCAGTACCCTGATATTTCCGGCACTGATCATATCTGATCATATTATACAAACTGTCAGGAAAGAGGCGATTACATTGAACATTGAAGATTCCTGTATTTCCTGCATTGACACAGACTGGTCCTACCAGCTTGCCAGACGCATGGAAAAAGAGAAAACAAACCCTGTTCTGGGCTATCGTACTGCAGGTTCCGCTGCTGAAACAGCTACAGGAGATATGTTATACAGGGAAATGAAAGCTATCGGACTTACCGATGTAACCAGAGATACATTCTCACTGGACGGATGGGAATTCGAGAAGGCAGTCCTGAAATTTACAGATGATGACGGGCAGGAACACACCTTTCAGATGGGCGGATATCAGACAAATTTCGAGACAGACGGATTTGAAGATTACGAACTCGTTTATCTGGGAAAAGGAACTGCTGCAGATTATGAAGGCATAAACGTAAAAGGAAAGCTGGTTATGGTTGAGATCAACCAGCGAGACGAATGGTGGATCAGCTTCCCTGTTTATCAGGCTTATCTGCGCGGCGCTGCTGCCCTGATCGCAGTTCAGGCAAACGGCTACGGAGAAATCGCAGAGTCTGCGCTGAATGCACAGGATATCGCAGGTCCTGATTTCGCACCTGCATTCTCTCTGTCTCAGGCAGATGCACGTATCCTGAAGCGTTCTCTCCGAAATAAAATTTCCGCCTGCGAAGACAACACCACTGATTCAGAAGATACCCATAACACTCTGGAACAGGATGCTGCTTTATTACGCAGATCCTCATTAAAAGTATCACTGGATGCCCGTTCCAGAGTGATCCCGGATACAACAGCAGGCAATATCACAGGTAAAATACAGGGTACTGAGACAGACTCTATGATCCTGCTGTCTGCACACTATGATTCCTATTTCGATGGATTCCAGGACGATAATGCAGCAGTCGCCATGATGCTCGGCATTGCCCGTTCACTGGTAAAGGGCGGCTATAAGCCTGCCCACACTCTCGTTTTCTGTGCAATGGCTGCCGAGGAATGGGGAATCATTGATTCCAAATACGACTGGTCTACAGGAGCCTACAATCAGGTATTCCGCGTACATCCTGACTGGCAGGGTAAAGTGATTGCAGACCTGAACTTTGAACTTCCTGCACACGCACACAATAGACAGGATGCCATCCGCTGTACCTATGAATATGCAGATTTCATTAGACAGTTTACAGACAGCCTGACTGTCCCGAAGGAAGCATATCCTGACGGGATCACGGTTCTCTCTCCCATCGAGACATGGTCTGATGATTTCTCCATGGCAATCGCAGGTATCCCATCCACAGTCAATGATTTCAGTGCCGGGCCCTTCATGCAGAATTATTATCATTCCCAATATGATAATCAGGATGTTTACCAGGAAGCTGTCTATCAGTTTCATCATGAATGCTATCTGAAACTGATCATGGCCATTGACAGACTTGTCCTGCCACCGATGAATTTCAGCAATACCATGAACGCGGTCGCAGAAAGTATCCACGAAAATGCACTCTCATTTGCTGATCCTGAGCAGAATGTTCTGCTCAGAAACCTGCAGACAATTACCGCTTCTGCCGAAAATATTTATGACAAAATCTGCCAGATTAATGCGGAATATGCCACACTTTCAGACTCCGACGCCCGCATTGCTTTCCGCCACAAATGGAATATGCCGGACTGGAGCTGCTGAAAACTTTCCGCAAGGCACAAGACTATCTGGTACGTCTCAACTGGCAAGATGAAGTAATTTTCCCACAGGAAGCTGCCTCCAAAAATATTCGACAGCTGGAAAAAGCCAGCCGGGCTTTATCCGAGGGAAATATTACAGATGCATTGAAGGCTCTCTATCGAGTAGACAATAATATGTACGCATTTCTCTTCGATGAAGAAGTTTACTATCACTTCACCGAATACATTCTTCACCAGCCAAAAGACCGTCTGATGTGGGGTGCCGGACGTATTATGCATCACGAAAATCTCTACGGGATCGTGCAGAAACTGAAGCAGCGCATGGAAGAAGAAACACCGGAACTCGACAGTGAGATCCGTCGTCTGGAAGCTGCCCTGCGCAGACAGAAGGCTTATTATAAGGACGATATCCGCTACTTAAACACCTCCGTTAATAAGCTGTCTGCGATGTTGGATAACATCTATAATAATCTACTGTCTTTTAAAAAACATTACCACTCCCGGAACAGCAATGTTCCCGGCAATAAATAAGGAGATTACTACATACCATGGAAAGTGATAATTTGTACAGAGTACAGGAAGAAGATTTACCACGATTACAGAAACTGTTAACGGTCTGTTTCGCACAGGATCCGCTGTATCATACCCTGATTCCTGATGATGACACCAGAGAAAGACTTCTGCCGGAGCTCTTTTCCTGCGATCTGACGGAGTTCTTTCAGACATGCGAAATTTATTCTGACAGCAGCGAACTGAACAGTATCCTGGTTGTTTCTGACGAAAGCGAACCTTACAATTTTCTGCACTACTGTCTCACAGAGGCCAGAGCTGCACTTACCACTGACGGATGGCTGATCAAAGAAGATCCAAGCCTGAAAACCTTCTGGAATTTCATTCAGGGCAAGGACTACCTGAACTCAAGCTGGACAGATCAGCTTCACCAGACAGAGCGTCTCCATGTGATCTACCTTGCAGTAGACCCTGGACACCAGCATCATGGACTGGCAGAACTTCTGATGGATGAGGTGATAAATTATGCCCAGAAACACAAGATGCTGATTTCTCTGGAAACCCATAATCCCAATAACGTTCCTATTTATGAACACTTCGGATTTAAAACATACGGGATAGTGGAAAAACCTCACTTTGGTCTGAAACAATATTGCATGATCCGAGAGGCTACTGTATAATCTGTCCCTGCACTGCTCTCGCAATTATTAACATAAAGACTCCGTAATTGATAAATTAACCTATTTTTCACTTACATTTTTGTCTATTTCTACGTCTAGTAATATTTATACTTTTATATTAAAATAACAAACAAGATGTCGGATAAAACTTTTCCACATCTGTTTGTTTATAGTACCATGTGTACTTTTCCGCTACTATTTTTAATTACTGTTAACTGTTCGGAGACTTTCCATTCAACGGACTGCTGAACATCCACGATTACCAGAAACAAAAGTATTTACCTGGCAATAAAAATTTTAATAACCCCCAGAGTACACATCACTACACTGATAAGGAGGACTTATAATAATGGTACGAAATGCAATGAGCGCAACAGAATTTTATATTTTACAATATTTATGGACCAGAGAAACACCTGCAACTTTTTCTGAGATTATGGTTCACTTTAATGAGGAAGAAAAGAAAGCATGGAAGAAACAGACAGTAAACACATTTCTTTCCCGTCTGGCACAGAAGGGCTTTTTGAATATTGACAAGAGCGGAAAAAGAGCTATCTATATTCCATCTGTCACCTCAAAGAAATTCTATGAAAATTATGCCAGGAGATTGTAAAGGATTCTTACAACGGAGCCATCAAAGATTTCATCGCTGCATTTACAGCAGGAAATAAATTAAGCGCAGCTGAGAAAGCTGAATTATTATCTTATATCCAGACACTTTAATCAGAAATGCTCAATAAAAAGGCTGTCATTAACAACAGCCTTTTTTATTTACAGAATTACTATAAATACCGAATCAGAGAAATTACTCAGACTCTTCTATATTTTCCAACGTAAGCTTATGATATGGTGTGCGCACATATTTTCCGTCGATCAATGGAATATCACTCTTATCTCCATCCGTTGCGATTACAAATGCAAGATTCAGCATTTCACGCGCCTGCCCCTCTTTATCATTATAAACCGTTCCAAGCATTTCCTCATTCTTTACAGCCTCAATCCCCTCATCTGTACGGTCGATATCTGTTTTATACACAAAAAACCAGCTATCACCTAGCTGGTTTTCACTGTATCTTCAAAACTACATACATGCTGACATTCCCTGAAAATCATTCTTCCTGCGATTCTTGGTCAAGCCCTCACCCGATTAGTAACAGTCAGCTCCATGCATTACTGCACTTCCACCTCTGCCCTATCTACCTCGTCGTCTTCAAGGGGGTTTACTTCTTTCGAATGGGATATCTCATCTTAAGGGGGGCTTCACGCTTAGATGCCTTCAGCGTTTATCCCTTCCGGGCTT
>ENA-OQMZ01000156-OQMZ01000156.1-human-gut-metagenome-genome-assembly--contig:-NODE-156-length-28670-cov-3.819641_pt1 | contig 28670 bp, 28 predicted proteins | sample MGYA00242621_ERZ504862 | MGnify/ENA primary metagenome ERZ504862 (study PRJEB26092, sample SAMD00036393) | human gut metagenome | host: Homo sapiens | study: EMG produced TPA metagenomics assembly of...
CTTATTTACTTTAATATATAAACAAGTAAATCATTCTCGAGAGCAAACGTGTTTTTCTGAAAATAAAAGTCATGCTGCAACGAATTTGCAGCCTTGTGGTATATCTTGCAGCCTTAAAGGCCCGGAGCCTGTCACATACGCACATAATCAAAAAAGATCTGCGGGGATTTTTGTACGGAAAGGAAAGTAAAAAAGCCCCCAGCCTGTTAAAAAGTAACGCCAATCACTCATTAACATATAAATGCGCACCACCGCACGACTGGGGGCAAATACCCTCCGTCGCGGGGTGCGCTTTTTATATGTCGTTGAATGATTGGCTCTGCAAAGATAGAAAAATATTTGCTATGACACTGTTTGAGATTCTAAATTTTAATAGGGAGCTTCTGGAGCGTCTGGCCGGGACAGGTTACAAGCCGGACGACTATAAATATATAGACCTGTACAGGGAGTACGAACAAATGCGCCGCAAAGGTGACAAGGTGACGTATTGTGTGGCCTTCCTCTCGGCCAGACATGGCGTTTCCGAAAGAAAGGTGTATGAGATCCTCGGGCGGTTCAAAAAGGAATGTACGTTCCATACAGTATGAAAAGAGCGGAACTTTCGCTTTCCTGGGGAGAAGAGACGAACTTTGCATCCGAAACATAAACACTCAATTACACGACAGAATGACTACAGCAATGAAAAAGTGCTATTATAGCCAGGCCCCACTTCCTTTTGTGGGACAGAAACGCATGTTCGCATCGGAGTTCAGAAAAGTCTTGAAACGTTTCAGTGACAGGACGGTGTTCGTCGACCTGTTCGGCGGTTCCGGACTGCTCTCGCACATCACCAAGCGGGAAAGACCCGATGCAACCGTGATCTACAATGACCACGACAACTACCGCGAGCGTCTGGAGAACATCAGCCGGACGAACGCCCTGTTTTCCGACCTTCGCCGCCTCTCGGAAGGAATTCCCCGCCACAGGATGCTCTCCAAGAAGATGCACAGCATATTCCTGGAACGTATCCGCCGGGAGGAAAGCACCGGCTTTGTGGACTATCTCACCATCTCTTCCTCCCTGCTGTTCTCCGGCAAATATGCAGGAACATCGGGGAGCTCGGAAAACTGAACTTCTACAACAATATACGCTTGAGCGACTACAGTTGCGAGGGCTATCTTGACGGACTCGAGGTGGTATGCTGTGACTACAGGGAACTGACGGACAAGTACAGGGACTCCCCGGATGTGGTCTTTCTGATAGATCCCCCCTACATGGCGACGGACATCAGCACATACAGGATGGACTGGAAACTTACGGACTATCTGGATGTCCTGCTGGTACTGAAAGGACACCCTTTCGTCTATTTCACTTCCGGCAAGTCCCCCATACTGGATTTCTGCCGGTGGATGGAGGAACATCCGGAAACCGGCAATCCTTTCAAGGGGGCCGGCATGTCCACTCTTACGGCCAGAATGAACTACAGTTCGTCCTATACGGACATCATGCTGTACAAGGAAACGACTGAAGCGGCCTGAAGCGGCCACACCACCTTGAATTCCACTTGCGGATATCCCGGACGTGAGTCCCGGATATCCGCTTAATTTTTGTTAAGTGCAATACGGTTGCACTGTATCCTCCTATCATTGCCCCTGAAATATAACATAAAAAAGAAACTGCCATGCCAAATGAAAACAACCTGTTGCAGGAACGTGCACAACTTGCAGCAGTTCTGGACAATCCGGACGCAATCCAAAGGATCAAAGAGCCGACAGAAAAAGTGCAGATTGCCGCCGTACAGAAAAAGCCGGAACTTGTCCGGCTGTTCACCAACCCAACGGAGAAAGTACAGCTTGCCGCCGTAATCGCCTCTCCTGAAAGTGTCCTTCTCATGCAGGCCCCATCCCCCCTGGCCTGCTTCACGGCCGTGGAAGGGATGTTCAAGGCGGACCTGCCGCCCACAGCCGGTATTCTGGCTGCCGCCCAAAGGCTGGTATTCCGGATGAAGGGGAACAGGAAATCCGGAGAACCGGATACGGAAGCCGTAAAGGAGTTTTTTGATGAAGTCAAATCCTTTAAACATTGAAAGCCATGCCTACAATCCTGGAACACCTTGCCGCGCTGTTCGACAAGGACATGAGGCGGTATTGAACAATCCCCGCGCCATCAGCATGATCGCCAACCCTTCCGCCCGTGTCCAGATGGCCGCGGTCAGAAGGGACAGAAGTGTCATCTGCTTTATTGAGAGACCGACGGAAAAGGTACAGCTGACAGCTGTCAGAAACGCACCGCACAACATCCATTTCATCACTTCGCCAAGTGAGAGGGTGCAGCTGACGGTCATAGGCAACAGGCCTTCCTATATCGGCTTCATCCCAAACCCTACGGAAAAAGTACAGCTGAAAGCCGTCGAGAAGAGACCGGAATGCATCTTCCTGCTGCAGAAGCCTGCAGAAAAGGTGCAACTGACGGCCGTCCTGAAAGATCCCCGGTATCTCTCGGCAATCAGGGAGCCGACAGAAAAAGTACAGCTGGCCGCCGTGCAGAAAAATCCGGAATGCATCCGTCATATAGCGGAACCGACGGAGAAGGTGCAGCATATGGCCGTCCAGAGGAATCCGGATATCTTCCGGCAGATCAGGCAGCCTGAGGAAAGCGTGCGGCTGGCGGCGGTGCAGGCCAAGGGGGAGAACATCAGATACGTGTCCGCCCCGTCCGAGACTGTACAACTGGCGGCTGTCAGAAACGATCCGATGAATATCCGGTATATAGAAAACCCTACGGAAAAGGTGCAGTCCGTCGTTCTGAACGCAGACCGGGATGCGGCACCGTTTATCAGTTCGCCTACGGAAGAGATCAAAAGACTGGCGATGGAAATGTACGGCCTCAGACTGGAAAATGCCGCCGGCAAGCAGACGGCAGCGGCCCGGACATCCGAAACCTCCGGAAGCTCCGGAAAGAAAGCGGCGGAGGGCGTGGCAAAGAAACCCTCGGCAAAGCAGGTCAGAGAGGCGGTGGAGAAACTGGACAGCGAGATCAGGGAAATAAACAGGGAGTACTTCCAGGCCACTTACGAGGCGCAGTACTCGGACAACGCCGCGGAACGGGAAAGCGAGATCTCGCTGCCGGGAAAAACAGGGAGAAGAAGCTTGTCAAAGCTTATGAAAAATTCAACTCGGCAGCCGTTCCGGAAAGGAAGGAATGCAATGTGGGGAAGATTGTCAAAGAACTACGTAAGGAAAGGGTGGCCGTGGAAAACATGAAAGCCGGGGAATGGCACTCCCTGATGAAGGGGAAGGCCGTACAGCCGCCCCTTGTTTCCGGCACATCCGGAGCCGCAGGAAAAGGAAGCGCACTGATGCTTGCCAGAACACCCGCGGATATGCACTGAAGGCGGCGGGCACCATAAACCAGGCAAGCCGGCAGGCCAATGCGGAAATGTAAGTAACATTTGCATTCTACATATATCACTTGTTTACTTATTTACTTTAAATTTCGGAAATGTAAATAAGTAAACAAGTTTTTTGCTGATAAAACTCTTTATGACTTTATGAACAAGGTATCATATTAAGCCGGCAAACAATGACACATACTTCCGATAAACATGTCACGGACGAAGAACTGGAGCTTGTCACACGTGGCAAGGCGGACGGCATATACATGAAAGCTCCGAACGGCAGTCCGACTTCCCTGAATGAGAGGCAGTGGTCCAAGTGCGCACCAGAGCATTCAAGAACTGGTTTGGAGACTGGGAAAATGTACCGGAGGCAGCTTCAAGGATTGTCGATGAGAATGGCGAGCTCTGGTTGTCCACCATGGAACACCTTTGCGCAGAGACCAGATTACTCCCGAGAGGGGATGGCAGAGGGACGGGATCACTTATATACCCCAAAAGGTTCCGTTCCACACATTCAAGGGCGGTGAATATTCCGGCCTGATTTTCACCTCCGTCGATGCGGAAAAGGCAAGAGGTATTGCAGAGACGCGTGCAATGAGCATTCCTGATGACAAATATGGCAATGAACAATGGACGGAAGAAGGATACGTGTATGACCTGTATGTAAATTCAAGAAACCCTTTTGACCCGAAAGACGGGCAGGCCGTAAAAAAAATCCTGCAGTCATTGGGCAGCGAAATACCTGTCCTGTCTTTTTATGGAGGAAAAGGAGGTACGGTATCCCCGGAGAAAGCGCTGGAGCTGGCATCAAGCAAAAGAAACTGCTGGATGCTGACGGAAACCCCGGAGTTTTTGTCCAAAGTCAGGGAGGCGGGCTATGACGGGCTTGTCGGTTACGACGAGGGAGTGAAATACATAGCCGTGATGTCTCCCGGACAGTTGAAGGACGCTTATGAAAACACGGGCGCGTTTTCCACATCAAATGACGACATCCGCTTCCGTCAGGTCTATCACGCAGTCCGGCCTCCTTCGGGCATTTCGACCATGCCTTTACCGGAACCGGTGAAGGGGCGCAGGCCTACGGATGGGGGACATACGTGACGGAAGTGAAAGGAATCGCCCGCAAATATGCGGCCATCGGTATAAAGCGGGGAAACCACATCACCTATGACGGGGAGCCTTTATCCCCGGTGCTTGACAACGAATATTATTTTGATGAGGTATGGAGAATATGGAAACGCCAGATCCTTTCTTCCACCGATGTGGACAGTTTGAAACGGAACATTTCTTCCGTGTATATGGACGGGCGTACCACAAGCGCATACAGCGGACGGAGAAAGGCATTCGAGCGACAGAAGCAGGAGCTGCTTTCCGACATAGATGCGGGTAGGATACGCATTGAGCCGCCGCGCCACCTCTATACGGTGGAAATCCCGGAAGACAACGGATGAACTATCTGTACTGGGACAGGCCGGTATCCGCGGAGCAGCAGGGAAAGATATTCCTGCAACTCCGCAAGGAACGTTTCTTCTTTCCGGAAGCCACGGCGGAGTTCTGGAGCGGCAGGTCGCATGTATGGAACAGCGGGAAAGAGTTCTACGGCTTTCTGGACCATATGTTCATGAATCCGGACCGGGATACCGATTCACAGCGGCTTGCCAGCGGGTTTCTTTCGCGGGCGGGTTTTACCGGGATTGACTATCCGGCGGAGTGTTCAACCGGCGGCCGGGCTGACGGCGCGCGGAACTATGTCATTTTCAGCGAGGCCGACCTGAAGATAACCGCACATGAACGCTTCCGCTTCATCGGAGAGAAAGGGGCCTCCAGACTTGACCGGTCTGAAGGGGCCTCCCTGCGGCTGGAGAACCTCGCCGTCGCCCGCGAAATGGAAAAGTCCGGCAAGGATGCCGGAACAATAAAGGCGGCGACAGGCTGGGAACGCGGGGCTGACAGCAAGTGGCGTTATGAGACGGCGGATTTCGAATACCATCCGGCCGGAGATCTGGGCTATTCACGACTGCTGGAAAAACAGTCCTGGCATAGGGAGCTTGAAAATCTTCTTGACCGGCAGATAGAGGGCGAAACACTCTCTGAAGCGGAGTGGAAACGTTTTGAGGAACTGACGGAGCTGGCAACCGGACTGAAGGAACAGGACGCGCTGCGTGAACGGATCTATCTTGATGACTATGTGAAGGACGATGAACTGTTCCAGGCCTATCCTGAAATGAAACGGACCCGGCTGGAATTTGTGGACCTGCCGTCGGCCGACTATTGCGGGGGCTATCTCCATCCGGACAACAGAATCGTGATAAACATCTCCCGGACTGATGATGTGAGGTCTGTCCTGGCCCATGAGATACAGCACGCAATACAGACCATGGAGGGGTTTGCGCGGGGAAGCAATCCCGGGGAGTTTAAAAACACGGTGGAGAATGTGATCCTGGACATCGTGCGGGCCACTGACGGAAGGATTCTGGAGGGTGGCGGTTTCGACAATACCCCCAAAGGCATATTTGCCGCACTTGACCGGAAAGTGCTACGGGACAATACTGAGACATTATGACTATCCCCTCAGCCTCGTGGCTGAGAAGTACGGATATGAGAACATCTTTGACCTGGTGAATGACATCGGCCGGTTTAAAAGCGGCATACAGGAATACCGTTCCACTGCAGGGGAGGTGGAAGCGCGCAATGTGGAAAGCAGGCTGGATTTTACTTCCGCCCAAAGACGGAACACGCTTGCCGTTTCCACCGAGGATATCGCCCGGAACGGGCAGATATTCCTTTCAAGGGACGTCCGGATGGACGAGCTCGCACGTCATGTGTCTTTTCTGGCCGGGAAACTGCACATTCCGGTGGAAGTGATCCGTCATGCCGACGAGGTAGGCTCTCCCGACATACGCGGCCTGCTCTCCTGCGGGAAAGACATCCGGGGCTGGTATGACATCCCCTCGCAACGTGTCTGCCTGTATCTTCCGCATGCCCGGGGGAAAGCGGACGTCGAGCGTACCCTGCTGCATGAGGGTGTGGCACATTACGGACTCAGAAAGCTTGCAGGTCACAAGCATATGGATGCTTTTCTGGATGACATCTTCAACGGATGCGGAGAAAAAGTACGGGATGAGATTCTCCGGATGGCGGCTGCAGACAAGACGGACATACGTGTCGCAACGGAAGAGTATCTGGCCCGGATGGCCGAGGCCGGTACGGACCAATCCTTATGGGACAGGATTGTCACCGCCTTCCGGAATCTCCTCCGAAAGCTGGGCTTCTGCCTGGAAATCGGCACAAGGGAACTGAGGGGCATACTCGCCGCCAGCCGGAAAAATCTCACCGGAATTGCGGAACCGGCCGTAATACAGACGGCAAGAGGAGACCTTGAACTCTCCTGCGGATACGGGCGGGCGGTTCTCAGGCGGCAAGGGGTCGAAACGGATGCGACCTCCCTTCTGGAACGGATGAGAAAAGCGGGGATCAGCCCCGCCTCTCTCGGGCAGGAGGCCTGGAAAGCCGTCTTTAACGGCGGCATCATCCTTCCCGACGGCAGGAAACTCATGGCCGTAAGGGAACCGGCCGGATACGGGATGAGGATATCCGGTGTGTCACCGGGGAGTACAAGAGAGTCGGGAATGGAAATGTAAAACAGGATACTGAAAAATAAGATATGGACGAGTGCGATGAAAAAAATGCTATAAGCTCTCATGGGGAAGGCGGGAAATCCGGATTTCCGGAGAAGGGACCACCCTGTATGTGAACGGTGTCCCCCATGACATGACCATGATGCTGGAGGCTATCCGTGGAGCCGGCGCGAGACCGGAAAGGATGTCCCCGGCCAGATGGATCTCCCTGTTGAGGGGACGGCCTACCGTGCTGCCGGGATGTGAAAGCCCCCTGGTCATGGTACGGGTCCCTTCCGGATATACGGTCAGGTGTCTGTTTCCGGCCGGAGAAAAGGAACACTCCTTCCAGGCGGAAATGCAGTAATTGGACCGGATTACTTATAAAGTATGATATTAATAAAGTTAATAGCGGTAAAAACTAAAAAAGTACAATGGAACATTACATTTTCTATTGCAAGCTGTCGCTTCTGGCAGTCCTGTCACTGATAACGGCCTGCTGCATGCTGAGCCGGAGATGGTATGTCAACCTGGCCGCATTTCTTGCATGCCTCTCGGGCGAGACCTTTCTGGCCCACCTGTTCTTCCCCGGATACATGCTGTGTCCAGCGGCCGCCTCGTTCATAATCCTCTTCCTTTCCCGGATATGGGACCTGTCCAGAACCTCGGCAAAGGGGAACGGGCTGATCCCATCCGGCTGCCGGTCAGGTCAGGAATCCGGGAGTCCCGGCTCGAATTCTATTACTATTACTCCAACTTCCTGGTTTACGGAGGGGCCGGTTCCGGAAAGACGAAAAGTATCGGAAAATGGCTTCTGAGCGAATACATGCGGCTGGGATTCGCCGGATTCATCTATGACTTCAAGGATACGGACTATACCCGTACCGCCTACAACCTCATTAAAAGGCACAGGTATCCGCACAAGTTCTACTATGTCAGTTTCGACAGGCCTGAACGGTCGTACCGGTTCAACCCGCTCAAGGTGGTGAGGGACCGCACGGAACTGATCCAGCTGATGGAGGACGTGCTGCTCGCGCTGCTTCCCAAGAAGGAACAGCAGAACGAATGGGTCGCCGGAGGTCTGGGCATCCTCCGCGGCGTGGCGTTCCGGTTCTGGGACGAGTTCCCCGAGCATTGCACGCTGCCGCATATACTGGCCTTCATCATGACCGCCTCGGCAAGGCAGCTCTCCCTGTTCCTGCAGCAGAACCTCGTGTCGGAAATGCTGGCCGGCGCCTATCTGAAGGCGGAAGGTTCCGAGAAGACCCAGGCATCCTATCTCTCCACGCTGTGTAACAATCTGGCCACCGTTTCACAGAACGAGGAGATCGCCTATGTCCTTTCAGGGGACGATTTCGATTTCAACCTGATCGATCCGGAGAACCCCAAGCTGTTCGCCGTCAGCAACAACTTTTCCAAGAATTCGGTCTATGCCCCGGTCATCAGCATGCTCATGACCATATCCGCCAGGCAGTTCTCCATGCAGAACAGGGTTCCCTTCGTCTATTTCCTTGATGAGATGACCACGGTGAACATCAAGAACTTCGAGACGCTGCCTTCAGTCCTGCGTGAGTATAAGGCGGCATTCATATTGCTGACCCAGTCCGGTTCCAAAGTGGAGAACCAGTATGGCAGGCTCGACCGTTCATCCGTGGAAGCCAACTTCGGGAACCAGTTTTTCGGACGGACCAAGGACGTGGAATCATTGAAATATTATCCCATGATCTTCGGAAAGGAGGAAAAGGAACGGAGATCCCGCAGCACGGGAAAAAGCGGTGGAAGCACGAACAGGAGCGTGACCGTATCATCCCAGAAAGAGGACATATATCAGGGAAAGGATTTTGCGGATCTGGAACCCGGGGAGTTCATCGGTTCCGCCACGCGTGCCAACGTCAGCTACTTCAAGGTAAAGCTGGAGATGTATGACGACAGGAACGAGGAGCCCCTGCCCGATGTTCGGGTCCTTGAGCCGGGAGAGCTGGGCAGGAACTTCGCAAGGATTCTTGAGGAAGTACGGGAGCTGTTCCCGTGTGAATGACGGAACGGGGGGGGTATTGTAGCGCCCCACCCGTTAAAGAATGGCCTTGGAACTCCTTTTTTAGCAGATGCGTATTACCGAAAGAAGCCTATTATGGCATCCTGCATTTAGTTCCAAAAGAATTAAAATCTGTTGCTGTTTCAAAGTAAGGGATAAGCAATTCAATAAAGCGACAAAAACAAGTAATAAATGAGATATTCAGGGATTTTTTGAACATTCTTAGATGATATACTAAAAAAACTATCCATATAATATGTCGTTTTGCACATTTTTAATATATTTGCATCGTTTTATTAAATCTATTTTAATAGAAAGAAATTAATTCTAAACAAATAACAGATACCCGTTTATTAGAATAGAGACAATAAACATAACTAACCTTGTATTAATTTAAATTTAAACTATGTTAGATCAATTCAAAACTGTAGGCATGCTGTTTGCCTTTTTGGGTGCTTCTACGGGAACGGCATCCGCTTTTACCCCCCCCTATAACACACTGATACACAGTGATATTACACAGCAAGACGGTGTGTGTAAAGGTGTAGTAAAGGACAATCAGGGAGAAACTGTCATCGGTGCGTCCGTTGTTGTAAAGGGAAGTACCAATGGTACCATTACAGGTCTTGACGGTGATTTCACCCTTGACAATGTAAAGAGAGGTGATGTTATCCAGATTTCTTACATCGGCTATGTGAGCCAGGAAGTCGTATGGCAGGGAACTCCGCTTAACATCACATTGAAAGAAGACTCCCAGACGTTGGAAGAAGTCGTAGTGGTAGGCTTCGGCTCGCAGAAAAAAGCCAACCTGACAGGTTCGGTTTCGCAGGTCAAGATGGATGATGTGCTGGGCGAACGTCCTGTAACCAATGTCAAGAATGCCCTGCAGGGTTCTATGCCCGGTCTGATGGTAAGTGGTGGTGCATCACCGGGTGAAGCAAAAAGCTTCAACATACGTGGTACAGTATCCATCAACGGTATGAATCCGCTGGTGCTGATCGACAACGTTGAAGGTGATATAGACTTGTTGAATCCGGAAGATATTGAAAGCGTCACCGTACTGAAGGATGCGGCATCGTCCGCCATCTATGGTGCACGTGCTGCTGCCGGTGTTATCCTGATTACCACCAAAAAAGCCAAGAAAGGCGAAAAATTCAACTTGAACTACAACGCCAATTTTGGCTTCCAGACTTCTATCAACAGTCCCAAACAAGCTTCCCTTGACGAATACCTGAGAGCTTACCAGGCTGCCGGTTTCTCTGAAACTTACTATGCCGGAAACGGATCCGTGAGTAAGTGGCGCGAATACCTGGCCGGATATAAGGAAAATCCTGCTGCTTATCCTACCGTGGGTGACGGTATCTATATCGGTGAAGACGGTGCTCCCTATTACCTGAACGACAAGGATGTGTACAAGGCCTTTCAGGAAACCAGCTTCATGCAGACGCATAATCTGACTGCCAACGGAGGTACTGAAAAACTGCGCTACCGTCTGAGTGCCGGTCTCACCAAAGAAGACGGGCCGCTGATTGAATCGAAGGATACCTACATGCGTAAAAACATCTCTTCTTTCATCAGTGCAGACATCACCGACTGGCTGACACAGGAGGCAGACTTCCGTTATACCGTGGCAGACCGCTCAGAACCGATGGGTTCCGGTGACGGTATCTACTGTATGAACCACATCTCGTTCTATCCTTCAGGTATGATGCCCGGTTCGGTCAATACATCGGTAGGCAAAGACTTGCCTCTGATTACTCCTGAAAACCAGATCCGCTATAACAACCCGTATCTGACAGACACCGATAACACGCGTATCTACCTGCGCACCATTATGCGTCCCATCAAGGGACTGGAGCTGGTGGGTGAATATACCTACGACCGCAAAAACTGGCAGAAGTCATACTATGCCAAAAAGTGGGAATATACTACTGAGCAGCTGGGTTCCAATAATTCAGTTACTTCAGACTACCTGTTCAAGAGCGAAGACCATGAAGACTATAATGCCCTGAACCTGTATGGTACGTATAACTTCTCAATCAAGGAAGACCATATGTTCAAGGTAATGGCCGGTTTCAACCAGGAACGTAAGCAGAATTCATGGATTTCCGTACAGACGCACGATATGATTGCTCCTTCGGCTCCGTCATTCACCAGTGCCACAGGAAAAATCATTCCTCAGAACTCATACAGCGACTACGCTATCCGGGGGGCATTCTATCGTATCAATTATAATTACAAAGACCGCTACCTGTTCGAGGCCAACGGTCGTTATGATGGTTCTTCCAAGTTTCCCAAGGATGACCGCTTTGGTTTCTTCCCGTCCTTCTCTGTAGGTTGGAACATTGCCCGGGAATCCTGGATGGAAAAGGCATTGGATTATGTAAGCGACCTGAAACTGCGTGCATCCTGGGGACAGATCGGTAACCAGAATATTGGTAACTACGGCTATTATTCTACCATGCAGCCGGTGGGTAACAGCAACTACTGGCTGAAAGACGGTGAATTCATTACTTACATCAGTACTCCCGGTCTGGTATCCAATTCCTTCACATGGGAAACCGTAGAAACCTTGGATATCGGTTTTGATGCTTCCATGTTCAACAGCCGCCTGCAGGTGACTTTCGACTGGTACCAGCGTACTACCCGTGATATGCTGATAGCCGGTATCCAGCTTCCTGCCGTAGTAGGTACTTCTGCTCCGATGCGGAATGCAGCTGACATGCGTACACGCGGTTGGGAAATTGCCGTAAACTGGCGTGACCAGATTGGCGACTGGAAGTATAACGTAGGCTTCAACCTCTATGATTATAAGTCAAAGATTACCAAATACAGCAACAATGAAGACAAACTCTTGTCTCAGAATTACTACGAAGGAAAGACGTTAGGTGAAATTTGGGGTTATGTAAGCGACGGGTTCTATACCATTGATGATTTTGACGGTCCCGGTACCTGGCAGCTGAAAGACGGGGTTGCTTCGCTTGACGGATATAATCCGCGTCCGGGTGACGAGAAATTTGTGAATCTGAACGATGACCGGGGTACTAACGAAATCAATAGTGGCTTGAATACGGTAGATAGTCCCGGAGACCAGAAGGTAATCGGAAACAGCACTCCGCGCTATAACTTCGGAGTCAATTTAGGAGTAAGCTATAAGGGATTTTCTTTGAGCGCCATCCTGCAAGGTACTGCCAAGCGTGATGTATGGATCGGAGGCATGTCACTCTTCCTTTCGGCGGCAGTGCAAAAGCCTATTATCCGGTGTTCTACAACCAGACCGACTATTGGGAACCGATGGGCAGCTGCGACGGACAGTACACCGAAAACGACCGCGAATATTGGGTAGCCAAGAACCCCGATGCGTCTCTGTATCGTCTCTACAGCAATATGCAGAACCATGGTTCCAACCAGCGTGCGTCCACCAAGTATCTGCAGAACGGTGCCTACATGCGTCTGAAGAACATCACCCTGGCCTATACCTTCCCCAAGCACTGATCAGCAAAGTCAGCCTCAGTGCACTGAAGGTATTTGTCAGCGCAGAAAATCTGGCCACCATCAGTTCACTGCCTAAAGGCTACGACCCCGAGAGATTGAGCTGGGGATACCCGTTCTACCGTACTCTTTCATTCGGTCTTAATGTTACACTCTAAAACCTACGATTGAACCATGAAAAAGATTGCAAAATATACAGCCATTGCCGCATTGGCCATAGGCTTTGCGGGATGTAATGACAGCTTTCTCGATAAAGCTCCAACTACCACCATCAGTGAAGTGACGGCTTTCGAATCCTATAAGTCCACCCAGGCCTATATGTGGCCATGCTATGCCATCCTCTACAATACCACCATTGCCACCTCGCCCAATGACCACGGCTATGCGTCGGTATATAATGGTGATCGGAATGCCGGTTACTTCTCCAACCGTACACCGGAGGATATAATGCCTATGCCTTCCAGACGGTAGCTCCGTCCTCTTCGGGCAACGGCTGGGATTTCGGCTGGATCTATCACATCAACATCATGCTGAAGGGACTGGAAACCTCTTCCATGCCTACTGCCGAGAAAGAACACTGGCAAGCGGTGGGATATTTCTTCCACGCTTTCTGGTATATGGAGTTGATCAACGCTTCGGTGATGTGCCTTGGATTGATAAGGTGCTCGACACCGACACCGATGAGCCTTACGGTCCGCGTACTCCGCGTGATGAAGTGGCCAACAACATCCTGACCCGTTTGAAATGGGCGGAAGAGCACATCGGTAATTTTGAAGAACAAGACGGCAGAAACGCCATCAATCAGGCTTGTGTCCAGATGGCCTTGTCGCGCTTTACCTTGCGTGAAGGTACCTGGCGGAAATATCATGGTCTGAATGATGCAGACAAATACCTCACGGAATGCGTACGGGTATCGAAAGAACTGATAAACAAATATCCGGAACTCTATACCGGTACAGACGGTCAGCCGGCTGCCGGCTATGGCGAACTGTGGACATCGCCCAGTCTGGCCAATGTGCCGGGCGTGATTCTGTACAGAGAGTACAAGACCGACTTCCTGACCTCCATGTTCAATTTCCGCGAACGGAATGACCAGGCAGTCTATCAGCTGTCACAAGATATGGCTGATATGTATCTGACCAAAAACGGACTTCCCATAACCAATGCACAGAATACACAGTACAAGGGAGCCAGCAAGGACATCTACGACATCTTTACCGACCGAGACCCGCGTATGTATCATACGGTGACTCCTCCTTACTCTGTCATTCAGGGAGGTACCGATAAACCGGCTGAAAACCTAACTGCAGCTGGGGATATGATACCCGTGACCCTAAATACCGCAAGTTCATCGATATCATGGGGGCAGATGTGACGGTAGCTAACCCAGGCAAGGCCGGGCAGATGAAACGTTTGCCCATCAGCAACTGGAATGCAGGTAATCTGATCAAGAAAATGCCTAACCTTAGGGGGGACAACGGACTTGCAGTACTGCATCGGGCTATTATCTGTGGAAAAACTACAATGGCTGGGAATTGAGCAACAACAATTCAGCCATGTGCGATTCTGACAAGCCTATCTTTAAGGTAGAAGAAGCAATTCTGAACTATGCCGAGGCTGCTTGCGAACTCGGGCAGTTTGACCAAGCTGCAGCCGACATCTCTATCAATCGCCTTCGTAAACGTGCCGGTGTAGCCGACATGGAAGTGGCCAAGATTGACGCCTCGTTCGACCCGAACCGTGATAAGGCAACAACCCTCACTGGTCCGGTGAAATGCCTGACTATGAAGTAGAACCACTTTTGTGGGAAATCCGCCGTGAGCGCATAGTGGAATTGATGGGGGAAGGTTTTGGTTTCTATGATGTACGTCGGTGGGCCAAAGCACCTTATTTCATCAACCGTCAGGAAAAAGGCATGTGGTGGAGTATGGACGATCCTCTCTATACGGCCAACACCAATGGTATCCTGAATACCAAAACAGGCTTGAAAGATGAAACACTCCGGGAAGGTTACATCTACGTTCAACCCAGTCCAAAAGTGGAAGGGAAGGGATGGATTGACAAATACTACTTGTATTGTGTACCTACCGAACAACTTTTGCTGAACAAAAATCTAACCCAAAACCCGGGATGGCCTACGGTTAATGAATAGCTTATACAGAAGTCGGAGCAACTTGACAGATGGAGTATTGTTCCGACTTCTGCTTGTTACCCGACTAATTTTTTCTATCACCGTTGCTCAGCATACCTTGAACCGCATTTCCTGGTGACACTGCCGGGGAAGTGAGATAAATGGAGATTCTATTAAGAATATTGCTTCAGAAGAACTATTGGGCTACCTTACTCATTTCTTTGTGTACTATTCTGCGAAACTCCTCACTTTTTGCAAAAATTCCTATCTGTTCGCCTTTGCACATATCGTAAATTATAAATGTTTTTACGATACAACCGACGGTCATCTCTCCCTTCCGGTCAGAAGATCGGTTCCCAGCCTTTCCAGTTCCTGGATAATGGCCTTCCTGGGATTTACTACGAACCGGTACAGACGGCAGACATTCATGTACAGCCGCCTTTCCTCCTTGAATTCCCCGTGCAGGATCTCACGCTTGATTCTCGATACAGTCTCGTTCCGCAGCTCGTTCCTTGCCTTCCATTCCCCGGAATATTCCTTCAGGCCCTCATCCTTGGACCGGCAGTAAGGGAAGTAGCCATACCGCTGGTTGAACCTGGAGGCGCACCGGGCGGACCACTGGGAACGGTCAAAGCCGACCACCACATCCCTGCCGTCAAGAACCTGCCGGTTTCCCCTGCTCTTGGACAGCGGGGAAAGGGACACGGTCTGGGATCTGTCCATGCGGGAGACGATAATATGCACATGCAGCTGCAGTCCCGGCTTTCTTTCACCGGCTTTTGCCTTGCCGGCTTCCACCTCGGGATCATCGCCTTTATAGTGGCGTTCTGTTTCCACACGCCCATACCATACCAGATCGTCACCGGATCTGATTTTCTCCCGGTAAAAATTACGGGCATATTCATCCATGCACTCACGGGTGAGCCGTTTCATTTCAGCCAGGACTTCTTTCTGTTGCTCCGGGGAGAGCTCCGGGAATTCGCCGGTCTTTTCCCCGGTCACTTTTTCAATGAGGTGCTGCTGCTCCTCACCGCTGGGATTGATGGTGAGCATATAGAACTTGTCGTCGTTCCTTTTCAGTGTCCTGTGGTTGTTGTCCATATGATACATGACGGTCAGAGGGGTCACATAATCCTCTTTCTGTGAGAAAAAATTATCATAATAAGTACGCTCCTCCTTCAGCTCCTTGCTGAGATATTCCACCAGCTGCACGCATTTTCCCTTGTTGTCCGACACGCCCGGAGTATTTACAGGCCGGTGGACTTTACAATACATATTCCTCGTTGATCTTCTTGATGAGCAGCTGCAGGGTGCTGACGGGAATCTTGACGTCATCACAGAATTTCACCTTCGGGAACTTGTCCGGATTGAGCTGGAATTTTATCAGTTCTGCCAGCCTGCGGAGCTTCTCCCGTTCTTTTTCCACATCCGCCGGGGAGCCCTCCCCGTACTCCGCCAGCTGTTGCTGGAGCTTCCTGTTCCTTTCCTGCAGATCGTGCATCTCATTCATCAGCCTTGCATAGTCCGGGGATTCATGGAGGCCGCCTCCCATGCCGGCCAGTTTTTCAAGAATGGGCTTGAAAATGTCACGTTCCTGGGACTTTACTATTCTGACAAGATCCTCAACTCTCTTTTCCACCAAAGCCGTCGGATTCCTTGAGGCATAGCGTGGATTGTACCCGGTCACTTCAAAAAAAGTGAGCATTCTGTCAATGACAACATTTGGAGTGTCGCCTCCCTGAAAGATTTCCAGTCTTTTCTTCACACTTGGGGAAACCCTGACCACTTTGGTTGATATTTCCTTACCTGTACTCATTTCCGTTACATTTTTTAATTCTGAAACAAAGGTAATTCAAATGCATTCCGGATTCAAGTGTGACACCTACTTTTCGGAGGTAATATATTATAATATTCTGAAAATTAGTAAAATAGTAGAACAGTTACAAAAAAAACAACGCGAAGTTAACGACGGGAGACGCTATAAATCAATATTTTGGCAGATTTTTGTTAACGAAGTGTAACACCAATGTTTACAGAAGACATATATAATATACTAATAATCAACGCTATGCGTCGATTCATGTTCACGTGTGCGGGAACTCCTCTTGCTCTTCCTTATCAGGAATTCACTAAGGGGATGAACCCCTTAGCCCCCCGATAAGGAAGGGCAGCGTGGCATGTCCGGAACAAGGCGTTTTTAGGGGAGGTCCATCCCATGAAAAGAAATGACATGCAGAAAAGGGGAAAACGTATAGAGGAAATGACGGGCATGTGGAAAAATCCCCATGAAAGAAGGAAAAACGGCTCATGGAAATACCGGATACAACTTTTAGCAGAAGCAAAACAAAGCTAACACGCTGATAAATAGCATGATAAAACTTGGATATTCGAAGAAAAATCATTACCTTTGATATGTGATAATAAAGGAGATAACATCTTATGAATGAACAAATTAGAACCATTTTAGCCGAGGACGGTACAAAGACCTCGAAAATCAGAAAACTTCTGCTGCTCGGACTCACCCACCGTGAAATTGCCAATCTTGTAACCCGTGGAAACCGTGGGTTTGTATGGAATGTCTACAAGAGAATGAGGGACGAGGGCTGATCGTATCCGCAGGGACTCCCACCGCCACCACCACACCCGAACTTGATTATTCTTTCAGAAGGAAATTCGGTGTCGAGATAGAAGCCTATAACTGCACATGCCAGCGGCTCGTACGCGAGCTGACGGAAGCGGGAATCGAGGTGGCCTCGGAAAGATACAACCATGACCTCCGTCCGCACTGGAAACTGGTAACGGACAGCAGTCTGAACGGGAATGACACATTCGAACTCGTAAGCCCCATACTGGAGGGAGAGGACGGACTGGAGAAGCTGGAGAGGGTCTGCTGGGTGCTGGACTCCTGTAATGTCAAGATTAATGGAAGCTGCGGATTGCATGTGCACATGAATGCGGAGGACTTCAACATCACTACATGGCGGAACCTGCTGCTTTCCTACAAGCATGCCGAAGCGGAAATAGACAAGTTCATGCCAGCCTCGCGCAGGGGCGGCAGCAACACTTACTGTGGCTCCCTCATCCAGTTTCCCGATGAGCGGATACGCTCGGCACGAAACATCAGGGAACTTCAGGGGCTGTTCCCCAGCAGGTATATGAAAGTGAACCTTCAAGCCTATTCACGCCACAGGACGGTAGAGTTCCGCCAGCATTCGGGAACCATCAGTTTTACAAAAATAGAAAATTGGGTGTGTTTTCTCGACAGAATGATTACCTTTGCATCCGTGGGTTCTCTGCCTGCAGGAATCAGACTGGAAGATTTTCCTTTCCTGGGAGAGAAACAAAAGTTGTATTATAAATTAAGAACAAAAAATTAGCCGTATGAATAATATGAACAAGAAGACATATATGTTGCCTGGTGACGAGCGTATCGTTGCCGGCAACGCCGAAGAGTTTGTGCATGAACTCCGTGTGGGCAGCTGGATGGATTCCGACTGTACCGACGAGCAGTATATGCACAATTTTGCCGAACGTTATGTGGTGCAGGCCGGGGTGAGGATTGCCACCGATACTCCGGAGAAATTCCTATCCGATCTCATACGGACAGGATATGCAAAAGAAATATAACGGACGGCTCTCCTTTATTATTACCGTGTCCCCATTTTCCTTTCAAGGGAAAGTGGGGATTTTTTATAGAAACAAGTAACTTGCATATAAAACTTCAGGCAATGATTTACTTTTTTTCTATTATTATACATATATACTTTTTAAGTAAATTGCAGAATACCGTTCACCTCCCTGCCAAACGTTTTCCCCCGTACATTTCTCAAGGAGGGCGGCATTGTCTTTGGTAAAAAAGGTACGACAGTTCCGGGAATGGCAGTCTGAAGAATAGTACCCGTCCCCGCTACAGTTCACACCCGATAAAAAATAACCTTGTTCTCACTTTTATCCGGAATGAATGTTTTTTCAAGTACGGCCGTTCCGTATATCCCGCCCAATGCGGGGAATTCTTATCCATGCATGTAATTTGTAACTTTACCAGCAGGAAAATGGAAAATGTGAATACAGCACTTTTCCGGGGATGCCTATCTTTGCCGGCTCAAAAAGACAGACATCATTATGATAACAACGAGCCGATTTTTTAAAGAGAAACAGTATATGTGGTACAAGGTTAGAGAGCTTCAGTCAAAAGGATTAAACAAGACACAGATCGGGAAGCACCTGGGAGTGGACAGAAGCACCGTGCGGAGATATCTGCAGATGTCCCGGGAAGATTTTGTAAGGCGGCGGAATTCGCATCGCAAATACACGCTGAAACTGGCAGGATACGAGGAGTATGTGCGGGGGACTCTGGAGGAATATCCGTATATATCGGCCGCAAGGATACATGACTGGCTTAAGGAATGCTATCCGGATTTCCCGGAAGTGTGCGACAAGACCGTATTCAATTTTGTAGAAAAGGTGCGCTGCAAATATGGCATCGGAAAGAAGTCGGAGGCCAGGATACGCAGGGACTATGAGAAACTGCCGGACACCCCCTACGGGGAGTATGCGCAGGCGGATTTCGGGGAGAAATGGATGTCAGCGGGAAACGGCAGAAGCACGAAAGTCTATTTTTTTGCGATCGTCCTGGCACGTTCACGTTACAAGTTCACCTTTTTCGCCCGCCGCCCTTTCGACACGGAACTCGCCATCTATGCACATGAGTGTGCTTTTGAGTATTTCGGAGGGAAACCGGAAAAGATCCTTTATGACCAGGACAGGGTGCTGATCTCCCGGGAGAACCTGGGGGACCTGATGCTGACAAGGAAGTTCCAGACGTTTGTCAGGGAGCAGCATTTCCAGCCGGTGTTCTGCCATAAGGCCGATCCCGAGTCAAAAGGCAAGGTCGAGAACGTAGTGAAATATGTGAAGGAGAACTTCTGGTGGCACGTGTGTTCCGTGATATTGACAGTCTGAACAGGGAGGCCCTCGAATGGCTTGAAAGGACGGGGAACGGGAAGGTGCACGGGACCACCCGTCTTGTTCCCCGGGAAGAGTTTGCCGTGGAGAAAGGCTTTCTCATGCCCTATCATGGGACGCCACAACCACCGCAGGAGGAGATGAGGGAATACCATGTACGCAAGGACAATACAGTGCAGTACAGGGGGAATTATTACAGCCTGCCATGCGGAACTTACCGGAGCGGGCAGACAACCGTCTGGCTGCAGGAAACGGAAGGGAATGTGGAGCTGTACAACAAGGATACGGGGAAACTCATCTGCCGGCATGCGCTCTGTACCAGAAAGGGAAGGACCGTTTATGACGACTCCCACAGAAAACCGAGAAACGCCGGAGTGAAGATAGCCGAACGCATCCTTGTCCATGTGTCGGGCAACAGGGAGGTGGCCATGTGGATGGATAATCTGAAAAGGAGGAAGGAACGTTATTACAGGGATAATCTGGAGGTGATCCTGCGCATAATTCCCGGATATGACAAGAATACACTGATAGAGGCCATACGGATATGTCTGGACAAAGGCATCTATAACGGGGATTCGGTTAAAAGCCTGTGTGAATATGTGTGCAGGGGAAAGGAAAATGGAACAGAAATATACGGACTGGAGGATCACCTGCCCCGACAAGGCGGATTGATACAGTCTTATAACGAAATACTCAGGGATTATGACAAGACATAAGAAGGAACTCATGGAATGTGCACGTATGCTCAAGCTGGGCAATCTGACCGAACATCTGGAAGAACTGCTGCATCAGGCCCAGGAAAAGCAGCTGACCTATCCGGAGTTTCTACTCGCCTGCCTCAGGGAGGAGGTCCGGACCAGGGAGAACCGGAAATATTTGTGCCGTTTGAAAGCGGCCGGGCTTCCTGCAAGGCATGATCTGGACCGTTACGACTTTACCCGGACGGAAGGAATCGACTCCAGAAAGCTGCGCGAACTGCGCGAGCTGGTATGGGTGGGACAGGCATACAACCTGCTTCTAGCAGGCGGTTCCGGAACAGGAAAGACCTATATTGCCGCCGGACTTGTCCATGAGGCGGTGAAAGCCGGATACAGGGCATATATGGTTACGCTGGAGGACCTTCTGACCTGTCTGAAGACAAGGGATGTTTCCAGGCATGCGATGAAAACCTACAAACGGATCATGAAGCACAGCTGCTGGCCATTGACAATGCCACACTCTTTCCCTTGAAAAGAGAAGATATCATGTTGCTGTTCAAACTGGTGAATGAGTTTCAGGAAAAGACATCGCTTATCGTTACAGCCAACTACTCCCTTACAGAGTGGCTGGCAATACCGGGAGAGGAAGCTGTCGCAGCGGCATTGCTTGACAGACTGCTCTACTGTTGTGAGATTATACAACTGTCAAGAAACAGCTATCGGATGGAAAACAGGAAAACAATTTTTAGCAATCGGAGTGAAGATACGGACACTTTAAAAGAGTTAACAACTGTAAAGTAATATCCTGCTAAAAGTGGGATATATTAAATTACATAAAAATGAGGTGTGTAAATTTGCAAGGTACATATTTTTTAGAGACATTTACTGAATATCCCTAATTATCTCTAATATGACAGGTAGAAATCAATAATCATTGGTTATTTATGAGCAATTTATTACTATCCAAAATAGGGCACGTTATATCCGAATTTCCTTTGGCTTTTAAACAAACGAAAGAAGTCAATTATTCATGACATTGCTGGTAAAAAACGAAGAAGGGATGCTGGAAGAGAATTTACAGTTCCATAAAGCGATGGGAGTGGACGGGTTTATCATTACTGATAATAACTCCACAGACTCAACTCCGGACATTATCCGTAAATACAAACAAAAAGGGTGGATTAAAGAAGTGATAGAAGAAAAGGCTACCAACTATGAACAAAAGGACTGGGTAGACCGTATGATTTGGAAAGCCAAAACCATTTATAAGGCCGACTGGATTATCAATGCCGATGCCGACGAATTATGGTATGCCCCTACCGGCAATTTGAAAGATGAATTATATGCCACCAATGCCAATGTGCTGAATTGTGAAATGAGAAGTGTCTATCCTGAAGAAGAAAAGCCCTTTTGGCAATGGGATAAGACTGTAAAAGCGGTAACCGAACCTGAAAAATATGACTTGTCACTCTATTCGCTGTTTGAGCGTCAGAACAAAAAAGTCATTCACCGGACTGCCGGTTACCTGCAAATTTCAATGGGAAACCATAAAGTAACCATGTTCCCACAAAACTCTGCCGACAGCCATATCCATGTATATCATTACAATATACGCGGCAAGCAGCAGTTTATGGAAAAGATGATAAATGGCGGCAAGCAACTGGAGCAACACAAGGGCAGACACGGAGGTCGCCACTGGCGCTACTTCTATCAGTTACATAAAGAAGGAAAACTAGAGGCTGAATATGAACGTGTTATCGGCAGTGCTTATTTTGAAGCACTTCGCAAAGACGGATTCATTATTCCGGATGTAACGATTCCTAATTTCTTTAAAAGATTAAAACCTGATATATAATGAAACATGCATTTCTGATTATCGCCCACAATGAATATCCGGTACTGGAGGTACTACTTTCCATGTTGGACGATGAACGTAATGACATTTATTTGCATATTGACAAACGGGCTACAGAACTGTTTCAGCAAATAAAAAAAGTCAAAATGCAGAAAGCCGGCTTTTATTTAATAGAAAATCCCATCAAAGTATATTGGGGTGATATCAGCCAAGTACAAGTAGAATATCTTCTCTTTGAAACGGCCTTATCACACGGTCCCTATGCTTATTATCATTTATTATCCGGAACGGATTTGCCCATAAAAAGCCAAGATTACATTCATTGCTTTTTTTCCAGCAGAATGCCGGTAAAGAATTTGTAGGCTTTTGGCAGGATGCCGCTCATCAGCGTGATTTGGAGCGCAAAGTATTCCGATACTATTTTTTTACAAAAAGGTTAAAAGATAAGGAACATCTGTTACATGGAATTACAGCATTAATCCGAAACCTCATATTAGCAGTACAGAAAATAAGCCATTATCGCAGAAAACAAACTTTTGAATTCAAAAAAGGAGGAAATTGGATAAGTATTACCGAAAACGCAGTCAAGTATCTATTACAATACAAAGAGATTGTATTAAATCGTATGAAATATACACTTTGCGCAGATGAAATATTCATTCAAACTATTTTATGGAACTCTCCTTTTCGAGAAAGAATGCATTGTACGAACAATGCCAATACCGGTAGTATGCGGGAAATTGACTGGGAGCATGGCAGCCCCTATATATGGCAAGACCATGATTATCAGACGCTTATTAACTCTAATAAAATATTTGCACGGAAATTCAATTCAAACCAGATGGGAGTTGTCTACAAGATTCAAAAATTATATTTAAAACAAGTTCCCAAATGAATATACTATTTTATACTACCAATGAAGTTGCGCCACAATACGGAGGTGTTGAAAGAGTTACTGCTAATATTGCAAATGCATTAACTACTTTTTATAATGTGAACTGTTACTCTGCCTATAAATACAACATTGACAAATCCTTTATTAAACAGCAATTCGTTAATACAATTAAAATCAATTCTTATCACAATCTCAATAATTTAATCCAATTTATAGAACAAAATAAAATTGACGTCATTATTAATCAAGGAGAGCATAAGTTAACTAAGAGTTTAAGACTTGCTTTAAACCAGTCTCAAAACAAAAAATGCAAGCTAATGTTTGCACTCCACGTAAGTCCTGCCACGGAAATTAATTTCATCACCTTAGATAATCCTAAAAAAGAACTAAAAGAAGGAAAGAACATTAGGAAAAACATCAGCAAATTTTTTATCCTTTCCATATCAAAAGATAAGAAAAATAATAAAACTACCTATTTATATAGAGAGTCATATCATTTTGCCGATAAGGTTATCTTATTATCTTCTCAATTTCAAAAAGCCGTTTCTAGAATAACTCTCAATTTAAAAGATGATAGTAAAATAAGAATAATCCATAATGCTCTTTCATTTCACTCTTTCTATGATTTAGCCAACTATAATCACAAAAAGAAAGAAGTACTTATTGTATCCAGACTGGAAGAAAGAACCTAAAAGAATTTCTCTGGCTTTAAAGAATTTGGAAGGAAATTGAAACAGAACCATACTCTATCCGAATGGAAGCTAAAAATAGTAAGGACAATGGGAAAATGGAAAGCTGGTACAAAAGTCTAGTCATACATTATGGCTTACAACGTGTCTTTTTTGAAGGGACAAAAAATCCGGAACCTTATTATAATGAAGCTTCTATTTTTATGATGACCTCATCTTTTGAAGGATGGGGGCTGACATTAACCGAGGCACAACAATATGGTTGCGTTCCTTTAGCTTTTCATAGTTTTGCTTCATTGACAGACATAATAACAGATAAAGTCAATGGGTTTGCTATCCCCAATGATGATATATCACTATATATTAAACAGATGAAGCTATTGATGACAGATGAAAAGCTACGTAAATCAATGTCTGCCAACGCTATTGAAAGTAGCAAGCAATTTTCCATCGAAATTATCATAAAGAAATGGATGGAAGTGATCAATGAATAATACTTTTATTTTTATCATACCAAATCAAAATTCTAATAATTCCATGCTCTCTTATATGCAATTACAAGATAATCAGCGCTATCCAAAATAAAAATTTCATACCGTCTTAACATTATCCCCCCCTTCAAAAAATCCTGGCTTCCTTTAGGATTCACCTGAAAAATCAAGGGGAGAACCTTTGTTCTTAAAGTATCATTTTATTCTTTGGATAACATCCGAAAGTATTCTTAATATATCAGCTCACTAGAAAGTTCGGAACATTTATACCCTCATGCCCTCACTACATTTTAAAACAGAATTTCTCATAACCTACTTACTGTCAGTTATATATTCTTTCCTGTAAGCTGCTCCGACTTGATATAAAGTATGGCATTTTCAGACTTTTTCCTTGCAAAAGTGCAATAAAGAGTGTGTACTTTCACAGAATGACGGATAACGAAGGCATGGCAACGGTGAAAAAGATCAAAACGTTTAAAAGAATTCATTATCTTTCCTTCAAAATAAGACAATCAATAATACAGGCTATCTATAAATTCTTCCAATAAATAAGGGAATGAATGGATGTGTATAGCAGTCAGCCCTATTGCATAAGCTTTTTCTATCTCCAGATTAAACCTTTTTATATGCATCTATTCTATCTCCATAGCCTTTGGAGTTATCTCCATAAGCTTTGGAGTTATCTCCCAAGGCTATGGAGTTAACTCCAAAGGCTTGCGGAGATAGAACAAACAGGAAGAAAACCCTTAACTATCCAACGGGAAAGGTTTATAGATATGGACAAGATCTTTTCCATAGCCCCGCTTATAGATAAATCCTTTTTAAATATTTCCATAAAAAAAGCTGTACCCTCAGAAGATACAGCTTTTATGTGATTCCGTTGCGATTCGAACGCAAGACCCACGCCTTAGAAGGGCGTTGCTCTATCCAGCTGAGCTACGGAACCATCCTTAATTGCGAGTGCAAAGGTACGGTTTTTATTGAAATTACCAAAAGAATCCGCAACTTTTTTGCATTAACAATCTATTTCTATTCAGCATCCAAGCAAAAGGTAAATAGCAACAAATATGGAAAGCGTAAGACACTATATATGACTCTATTCCAACCCATTCCACCAAATTCGTATACATCAATGAAGAAAAGAACTGAACTATAAAAAAAAGCGCCACAAAGTAATCGGCAAAACGAGAAAAGAGACAGGACATACCTTTTATTATATCCTTATCATCCCGAAAACGTCCCGATGCATAACCGAAAGCCATACCCGACAATCCCACACCAAACGAAATGAGATAATAAATCCCTTTTTGAAACGGAGAGTTCGTGAGAGATCCCGTCACGCTACGCAACATAGTCCATGGAGCAAAAGTGGTGCAAATAATCATTATGATATAAACAAGCAGTATACAACCTGCCAATATCAACGCACGTTTTTCCTTACGGGAAATGGGCTTTCCTCTTTTCACTATCCTCCCCAACGTACCCCATACCCCCGGAATGAACCGTAATGCCGAACCCTAAAAAAAGCATCATTACTATGCCCAATGCCGGTGTCTGGACAAAATTCCCCATAGCATGCCTCAATTCCCACCGGATTCCTTCGGGACTGAGCAGGCTTTGCACCTTCCCCAGCCCATAAATACTTCCTATCCATGAGAACAAGGCTACAGCTACCGTCAGCAGAAAAAACACAGTAGCGGTATGAGGAAAATAATATTTACTCTTCATCCGGTTCCAAATTATCAATGTCAAGAATCCGCAACTCGAAAGCACGGGTCACCAATCGACAGGCATTGACACCACTTCTTTCATCCAATGTGAACAAACGGTTTATCAATTCATTCTGACGCTTCTCTATGGATTTGACCCCGAAAGGCATCCCTTTCAGATTAGTAATCATTTCTTTGGTATACCCCAAGGCCAGATGGCGAAGCAAACGCTCATCATATTCATCAATATCATAATTAATGACAGCTTCCTGCCTGCGCTGTTCCTGAGCCACCGACTGCTTGAAACGTGCCACTATTTTCTCCAGAATGGGATAATTGAAAACCAGTTTCTTGCCATCCATCACCGCCTGTACATCTGTGGCAGTCAGCAACTCTCCCGTCTTCAGGATTATACCATCCGCACCCGCATTCAGCGCATCCACCCATAACTTTTCGTTCAATACCTCACCAGTAAAAATCAGCACCTTCATATCCGGATAGTTCTTCCGTAAAGAAGAACAGATTTCCACACCGATGGTAGTCGATCCCCCCAAGCCCAAGTCCAATAAAACCATATCGGGCAACTGCACTTTCAGCAATTCCCAAAACTCATTCTCAGTCATAGCCGTTCCGATGACTTCCGCATTCGGAATTTCGTGTCTGAATATCTCTTCCGTTCCTTTTAATTCCAGTTTGACATCCTCTACAATGATGACTTTAAATCTATTATTCTCCATAATATGCATTGTTTTTTTACATTCTACATTCAACGGGCAGGCAGGGTGAACCATACGGTGAACCCTCCTTCAGCGGCAGGCTGCGCATTGATACGGCAACCGCGTCTTCCGGCAAATTCATCATGGTCACGAATCACCTGCTTACAAATAAGGTATTCCGTACCGGTCAGAACTCCTTCCTGCCCCTGCTTCATACGAGACAGATGCGGTAGAACAACAAGTTCAACTCCTCCTGCGACTTTTCGCGACGCGTATCGCGGAAATCAAACCGCACAAAATCCTTATCCTTATAAATACACAATTCCAAAATACCATCCACCTCGTATGATAGCGCTTCATCTATTAAATTCTCCAACATAAACTTCAGCTGAATGACATCTCCCAATACGGAAACATGTTCCACCTCCGTCCTCAGTTCTACCCGATGCGGCATACGTTTTCCAGCACGTTTTATATACCGTACCGCATAATCGGCCAGTTCGCCGGCTTTCACAACACCTCTGCGGAAAGTAATTTCTTCCAACTGACGTGCGGCGCATGAACTCAGCAAAGTAAATATATCCTTATAATAACTGATCAACTCACCAATCGTTTCTACTTGCACAGCTTCGTTTTCTCCACCTGACGGGTGTTCAACCTGTCGATAATCTGTTTTATCCGGTTAGGATAATAGATTGTCTCATGCTTAATGGTTGACAAGCAATTGTCCAATACCAGATTTTGCACATGCAACTGGTTTTCCTCCCGTATGGCTCGGCGCGCATCATCCTGCGCACTTTCTATATCCCGATATTTCTGCGCCATCAGTACCACTGCATTATATACAATGATGGCTACATATCCGGCCACAAGCTCCAGCATCAAGCGGTCGTCCTCACGCTCCACAGGCAAAGCGATTTTCAATGCCAGCACACCCGTGCAACGATTCTCGTTACCTGCTTCCACCCACAAGGGCAAACATTTTACCCTATCTTTCTCACGCCAATAAGGTGTCTTCGCGTCAAAACTACGAGCCATCATCTCACGCATTTCTTCATTCTCATCCTCCACCGGTGAAAAAGCATAATTCAAGCTGTGGTTGTCTTCACTATAAACCGCTACGCCCAACACATCAACGGGCAGCAACTCATTTACCGTTTCAAACATATCCTTGACCAGACTTGCAGCAATATCCCGGTCGGCTCTTCCGTCAAGCAAAGAGGCCGAAAACACCTGCTTGTTGATTTCCAACACCTGTTCCAAGTTATAACGATAAATCAAACGGTGGCGGAAATACAGAATATAATATCCCACCAGCAATACCAACAAAATAACCACACAAAGAATGATAGCCACCGTCTTATTATTGGCAGAAAGCTGCATCTGGCGGCAATATTGCTCCAATGAGGTGTCCTCACTGATCTGTTTGTACAGCGCCGTATAAGCATTATTGTTATAACGATAAGCCTCCAGATTACCTAAAGCCAAAAAGGCGACTGCTGCCTCGTTGCGAACATCCAGCAAGGCATAGTAATCGGTATCAAAATGCCGGTTGAACCAATCTAAATCCGCTGCTACCCCCTCTCCTTCCAATTCCAACAAAGGCCCTTTGCTGCCCGAATACATAATATAATGCTTATTCAAACAATATAGAGCACTGTCCGCATAACACAATGCCTGTTGATATAATCCATCAATGTTACAATTGTAAACATCGTATGCATATTCATTCGCAACAGCCAATAATTTATCATATCGCTGAATGGAATCATTGACAGTGAGCTGTTCAGCTTTCCCATCTTTCTCCCTCCCCTCATTACATCCTGCCAGGACAGGAAGAAAAGCGACCAACACCAACATCAACGTTTTGCGCACTCCTTTGGGCAAACGGAAATAGAAACGGCTGCCTTTCCCCAATTCACTTTCTATCCGGAACAGGCAGACCCGGAATATCTCATTGGTCTTCTTATATTTATCAATAATGCCTTTGCAATTCATCAA
>ENA-OQMZ01000157-OQMZ01000157.1-human-gut-metagenome-genome-assembly--contig:-NODE-157-length-28617-cov-2.019130_pt1 | contig 28617 bp, 43 predicted proteins | sample MGYA00242621_ERZ504862 | MGnify/ENA primary metagenome ERZ504862 (study PRJEB26092, sample SAMD00036393) | human gut metagenome | host: Homo sapiens | study: EMG produced TPA metagenomics assembly of...
TGGATTTAATACCGCAATCTATGCAATTATTCCAGACTGTGTGGAATATGGGGAGTGGAAAACCGGACTTAGAAATGACGGTTTTCAGTATGCATTTATTTCACTTGGAAATAAAATCGGAATGGCAGTTGGAACAGCACTTTTAGCAGGATTACTTGGAAAATATGGTTATATTGCAAATCAGACACAAAATGCAATTGTACTTTCAATTATGAAACATGCATTTACGACGATTCCAGGTGCACTTTGGATTGTGACTGCGGTTGTATTATTTTTCTACCGGTTAAATAAAAACGTTATAACGAGATTGTGGAGGAACTGAAAAATGGAAGAAAAAGTTGATATCGTGGCATTGGGAGAGTTGCTTCCTATGATCCAAATTATCGCCCGTCTCTTTGGAAGAGCAAAGAGTATGCAGTGAAAAAAATGAGATCTGTCATAGAATTGGTAGATGTCATGAAGGTATCGGATGAAGAGAGTATCTGTTGACAGAGGCGAAAAGTTATGAGCAGCTGCAGATCAACTCCTTGCCATGGGACCAAAGCTGGTTGCCATTACATTGGGAGAACAGGACGTTCTTATGACAACAAAAAGCAGAAAAGAAATCATCAAAGCATTTCAGACACATGCGGTCGACACGACTGGGGCAGGTGATTCATTCTGGGGAGGCGTATTATGCAGTATCCTTTCTATGAATAAGAATGTTGAAAAAATGGAATGGGAAGAAATCAAAAAGTGTGCTGTTTTGGGAAATGCAGTTGCTGGATTGTGTGTGCAAAAGAGAGGCGGAATCCCTGCGATTCCGACGAAAGAGGCAGTGCTTGGATTTATGCAGAAATAATGAATGTATATGAACAAACTCGGGGCTGTAAAAATCACGATTTATTAATCGTTAAAGCATCAGCCCCGTGTTTTTCTGTCGGAGTATTATTCAGCTTTTATCTCTCCATCATGCTGATGGACTCAATTCCGACACTTCCGCCGCGGACAACTTCGATATGCTTGAACTCTTCTTTAATAAGCTTGATGACCGCGTCATTTTTGGTTGCGGTCTGGACGAATTCCAGAAGGAGGCTGTCTTTTCCATAGTCGATGACACGTGCTTGAAAGTCTCAGCAATCTGGAAAAGTTCTACTTTATCTTCCGGGGAGCAGCCCTTTACCTTGATGTAAAGGATCTCCTTCATTCGAACGAACACGTCTGTAAAATCAATAACCTTGATCACCTCGATCATACGGTTCAGCTGTTTTTTGATCTGCTCAAAGGTTCATCATCGCTGACTGTGGCGATGGTCATTCTGGAAACTGTTGGGTCCTCCGTGGTTCCAACTGTAAGACTGTCCAGGTTATAGGACTTTCCGGAGAAAAGACCGGAAATCTTGGAAAGAACACCGACCTGGTTTTCAACGTAGAGAGAGATCCATCTTTTTTTCATTCCTTTATCCATCATTCATTCCTCCTAACAATCCATGATCAGATCAGCCAGGGTGCCGCCCGGCTTGACCATCGGGTAAACCATTTCCTCCGGATCAATGATAAATTCGATGATCGTAGGAGTTTTTGTATTCTTCTTAGCCTCTTCGAAAGCAGCCGCAATCTGATCCTTCTCAGTTACGCGGATACCTTTGCCCCATAGCTCTCTGCGAGACGGATGAAATCCGGTGTGTATTCCGGATATTCCTGACCGTCTGTGCGGCGGGAGAGTGCACCGGCCTTCAGATTTGTCATGGCGTAACGTTTTCCGTAGAAAAGCTTCTGCCACTGGCGGACCATTCCGAGATATTCATTATTAAAGATGCAGCAGATGATCGGAAGCTCCTCCAGAACTGCGGTAGCCAGCTCCTGAATGTTCATCTGCATGCCGCCGTCACCGGAAACGGAGATGACCGGTGTGTCTGGATTACCGATCTTGGCACCGATAGCACCTGGAAGGCCATAACCCATGGTTCCAAGTCCACCTGACATGATCAGCTGACGGTTCTCGGTGATGTCTGCATACTGGCTCACCAGCATCTGATGCTGACCTACATCGGTAACAAGAATGGCCTTGTCAAACTGGCGGTTGATCTCGCCGATGATATCCAGCGGTCCCATAATACCACGGTCTTTCATGGTAAGAGGATGCTCTTCCTTCCATTCCTGGATCTGCTTCAGCCATTTGCCGGTATTACAGTCCTGTACATATTCATTCATTTTTGTTATTGCCTCTTTTGCATCGGCAACGATGGGGATGTCTACATGGATATTTCTGGAAATGGAAGCGGTGTCAATATCGATGTGGACGATCTGTGCATGTGGGGCAAATTCATGGAGCTTGCCTGTGATACGGTCGTTAAAACGGGTTCCAATGGAAAAAAGAAGATCGCATTCATTCACTGCCATATTTGCGGCATAAGCGCCATGCATACCGAGATTTCCGATAAACAGAGGGTTCTTTGTGGAAATGGCGCCACGTCCCATAACGGTTGTGACAACCGGGATCTGAGTTTTCTCAACAACCTGGGTAAAAATCTCCTGCGCGCGGGAAATGATCACACCGCCGCCAGCAAGAAACAGAGGTTTTTTGGCCTTCTGCAGCATTTTGAGGGCACGCTTCAGCTGTCCGATATGCACGCTGGTGTTAGGTTTGTAGCCACGGATATTGACAGTTTTCGGATACTCAGCACTTCCCAGCTCGGCCATTACATCCTTTGGAAGGTCGATGAGAACCGGGCCTGGGCGTCCGGTGCGTGCGATATAGAAGGCTTCCTTGATGATACGTCCAAGATCCTCACGGTTGCGGACGGTAACACCGTATTTTGTGATGCTTCTGGTGATCCCGACAATATCAACCTCCTGAAACGCATCGTTTCCGATGAGGTGACGGGCAACCTGTCCGGTAAAGCATACAAGCGGAACGCTGTCATAGTTGGCAGTTGCAAGACCTGTAACAAGGTTGGTAGCTCCGGGACCGCTGGTAACGAGACATACGCCAACTTTTCCGGTAGTTCTGGCATAGGCATCTGCTTCGTGTACAAGGGCCTGCTCGTGACGTGGCAGGATGATGTCAATGCCGCTCTGTTTATATAATTCATCGCTGATATCGATGGTGCAGGCACCAGGATAGCCGAACAGAACATCAACGCCTTCTTCTTTTAAAGCTTTTACAAGCAATTTGTTTCCGGAATCTGTTTCATGAATTGGTTCCCTCCTTTGATGATGTGAAAAGTTAAGCAGATAAGGGCTGCCGCGAGAAATTTTTTCCAATAAAAAAGTCCCGGCATATCGGATAAAATATGCTCAGGACGGATAATTCCGCGGTACCACCTGTTTTCAGAGGTAAAACTCTGCTCTCTGCCAGTACAAAATTATACTGCCTCCCTGTAACGTGGGAATGACGATGAAGCTACTGCATGAAGATTCATGGTTCAGTCCACTGCTCGAGGGCTACTTCCACAGTTCAGTCACGAAGATTCTCACCGGCCATCTTCTCTCTGTGCATCCGGAGACTGTGTACTACTCCCTGTCATTGCATTTGGTAAATATGGATAAAAATTTTCTATCATTATAATATAAATATCGGAACTGTCAATCAGAAATCATGGTGGCTCAATGGGTGAGCCGGGGATTCCGATAACAGTTCCGATATGGATGATATTAAGTATTAAATATTAAGTATTTTCCGGTACATCAGCTGTTTATTTTTACGGAGCTGGAGCCTGCTTGCTCAGGCTTCGGTATTTCCCGGTGTTTCAGGCTCTTTTTCCGGAAGGTAGACATGCACTTTTTCGATACGGTTTTTATCCAGCTTTTCTACGATCAGACGAATTCCGTCCTCGGTGATCACTTCGTCACCGGCAACAGGCAGACGATCCAGATGTTCGATGATAAATCCACCCAGGAATCATAATCCTCGGAATCCAGTTCCGTATCCAGATGATCATTTACGTCATCCAGATGCATGGAGCCTTCGATGATGTATTCCCGGTCGGAAATTTTCTGGACAAGTTCGTCTTCCTTCTCATCGTATTCGTCATGGATCTCACCCACGATCTCCTCCAGGATGTCCTCCAGTGTGATCAGTCCGGCCATATCACCGTATTCATCCAGTACAATGGCAATGTTGAAGGTGGAGTCCTTCATTTCCACAAGAAGATCGGAAATGCTTTTTGTTTCGTAAGTGAAATGCGGCTTTCGGAGGAAATGATCGATAACAAATTCCTCGTTTTTGTCGTAAAGAAGAAGATCCTTCATGTTGATGATTCCCACAATGTTGTTCTGGCTGTCCTTATAAACCGGCAGACGTGTGAACTTATCCTCGCGGAAAATATCGATCAGCTCATCATAGGTGGATTCCACATCTGCAAAGGTAACATGTACTCTTGGAACCATGATATCCTTGGCTGTGGCATCTCCAAGATCAAACACATTGTAGATCATTTCTTTTTCGTCGGATTCGATGACACCGTCCTCGTGGCTGACGTCCACGATGGTACGAAGCTCCTCCTCGGTCATGGCCTTGTCGGCTGCATCCGGATCCACACGCATCAGGCGCATCACACCTCTTGAAAAGAGATTGATGATAAAGATCACCGGTGTCATGATGGTCATAAGAAATTTAAAGACCGGGATATAGCGGAGGGTGATCTTTTCTGAGTTAATGGTTGCGTAGTTCTTGGGGGTGATCTCGCCGAAGATCAGGATCAGAACTGTAAGGATCACCGTTACGATGCTGACCATATATCCGCCAAAGCTGTATGCAAGTGTGGTTGCAAGGGAAGAAGCCGAAATGTTCACAATGTTGTTTCCGATGAGAATCGCACTGAGAAGCTTGGGAGTCTGGTTCTCCAGGATATCGAGAGCCATGGCTGCACGCTTGTTTCCTTCGTCTGCAAGAGAGCGGAGACGGATCTTGTTTACCGACATCAGCGCGGTTTCGTTAGATGAGAAAAAGGCTGACAATGCCAGCAGAATAAGTAATATGATTATCTGGTAAGTGTCGCTGGGGTCCACTTTCAATATTCACTCCTTTAAAAATAAGATTATTTGGTTAAAAATATACAGATACTCTCCCATTATATACGTTTTATCGGATTTTGGCAAGAGCCGGACTGATACAGCGAATATAGATATAATACAAAAATAAGTCTGCATCTTGACAAAAGAGTAGTCCGAACTAACATATATTTGTATTCATGTATAAAGAAGAAATGATCAGGAATGGAAGGAGCGGTTTATGTTTCTGGAGATAAAAGGAATAAAAAAATCCTTCGGGCAGGAGAGAGCCATGTAGATGTTCTGAAGGGGATCGATCTTGAGATTGAAAGGGAGAATTTTGTGTGCTTCTGGGGCCGTCCGGTTCCGGGAAATCCACGCTGCTAAACATTATTGGCGGCATTGACGGAGCAGATGCAGGAAGCATTACCATTCAGGGAGAACAGCTGGAGGATATGAATGAAAAGAAGCTTTCCCTCTACCGCAGAAAACATCTGGGATATATTTTTCAGATGTATAATCTGATCCCCAATCTGACTGTGAGGGAGAATATTGAAGTTGGTGCTTATTTAAGTGACAGACCGCTGGATGTGGATGAACTGCTGGAGACACTGGGACTTTATGAACATCAGCGGAAGCTTCCGAACCAGCTTTCGGGAGGTCAGCAGCAGAGAACTGCTATTGGACGTGCCATTGTAAAAAATCCGGATATCCTGCTTTGTGATGAGCCTACCGGCGCTCTGGACTACAACACCTCCAAGGAAATCCTGAAGCTGATCGAAACAGTCAATCACAAATACGGAAATACTATAGTCATGGTTACTCATAACGATGCCATCAAGGATATGGCAGACCGTGTGGTAAAGCTTCGTGACGGGATGATCCGCAGAAACTATCAGAATGAGCAGAAGATTCCGGCTGCTGACCTGGAATGGTAAGGGGGCATTATGAAGAATCCTTTACGTAAACGTATCCCCAGGGAACTGAAGGGGGAATTTGGAAAATATCTGGTGGTTTTCCTGCTGATGGTACTGACCATCGGGTTTGTGTCCGGCTTTCTGGTAGCCGATGGAAGCATGCTGAAGGCTTATAATGAGAGCTTTGATAAATATAACATCGAAAACGGAAATTTCGTACTGCGGAAAAGATTTACAGTTCTCAGTGGAAGGATATTGAAGCTGCCGGTGTTAAGCTTTATGAGAACTACTATATAGAAGAAGATCTGGATAACGGAAGCACCATGCGTTTTTTTTAAAACCGTGAGAAGGTGAATAAGGTCTGCCTGATGAAGGGAGAAATGCCGTCAGGGCAGGGCGAGATCGCCATTGACCGTATGTATGCGGATAACAACAGTCTTAAGGTAGGAGATATCCTGACCAGGGGTGAAAAATCCTGGAAGATCACAGGCCTTGTGGCACTTTCGGATTACAGTGCTCTGTTTCAGAATAATAACGATTCCATGTTTGATTCTGTAAAGTTTGGTGTGGCAATCGTAGCTCCGGAGGAATTTGCAACTCTGGATCAGGAAAAGCTCCGGTATAATTATGCCTGGATCTACGCTCATCAGCCAAAGGACGAAAAAGAGGAGAAGAAGGTTTCTGAAAATCTCATGGAAGACATTGGCAAAGTGGTAGCTCTGGAAACCTTTGTCCCACGTTATCTTAACCAGGCGATCATTTTCACCGGCGATGATATGGGCGGAGACAGGGCAATGGTCATCACGCTTCTTTATATTGTGATCGTGATCATGGCTTTTGTGTTTGGAATTACCATCAGCAATACGATCCGAAAGGAAGCCGGTGTTATCGGTACGTTACGTGCATCCGGTTATACCAGACGGGAGCTGATTCTTCATTATATGACGCTTCCGGTTCTGGTCACGCTGGCCGGTGCCTGATCGGAAATATTCTTGGCTATACCGTATTTAAGGGTGTATGTGCAGATATGTATTACGGGAGCTATAGTCTGCCGACTTATGTGACCGTATGGAATGCAGATGCGTTTCTTCTGACAACTGTAGTTCCGGTCATCATTATGATACTGATCGATCATGCAGTGCTCAGGTACCGCCTGCAGCTTTCGCCTCTGAAGCTTCTGCGAAGGGATTTTTCTGGTAAAAAACAGAAACGTGCAGTGTATTTAAGCCCGAAGATAGGAATTTTTTCCAGGTTTCGCCTCCGGGTGATCTTTCAGAATGTCAGCAGTTATCTGGTGCTGTTTGTGGGAGTTGTTTTCGCAAATCTGCTGCTGTTTTTCGGAATGCTTCTTCCGTCTGCACTGGATCATTATCAGCTTGAGATCCAGGAAAATATGCTGGCGAAATATCAGTACATGCTTTCGGTTCCGGCAAGTGCCTATTCAGGAAATAAAGCGGATGCCATGAGTTCTCTTATGGAATATTATATGGATACCAGAACGGATAATAAGGATGCGGAAAAATTTTCTGCATATTTCCTGAATACCATGCCTGGTAAATATAAAAGTGAGGAGATCACTCTCTATGGTGTGGAGCCGGATAGCAAGTATATCCGTGCAGATCTTTCGGGAGAGGGTGTTTATATTTCCGGTGCTTATGCAGATAAATTCCGGATCAAGGAGGGCGATACCATAACTTTGAAGGAAAAATACGAGAAGGATGAGTATTCCTTTAAAGTAGATGGAATCTATGATTATGCGGCAAGCCTCTGTGTATTTATGGAAAGAGATAAACTGAATGAGGCGTTTGATCTTGGAGATGATTATTTTGGAGGATATTTCTCTGATACAGAGATCAGGGATATCCCTTCAAATATATCGGCTCTGTCATTGATCTGGAAGCTCTTACAAAAATATCCAGGCAGCTGGATGTCTCCATGGGAGATATGATGGGAATGATGTATGGATTTTCCGTGATCATTTTCCTGGTGGTGATCTATCTGCTTTCCAAGGTCATCATCGAAAAAAATGCCCAGTCGATTTCCATGACCAAGATCCTGGGCTATACAAATGGTGAGATCAGCCGTTTGTATATACTTTCCACATCATTTGTGGTGGTGTTCTGCCTGCTGTTAAGCCTTCCGGTTGAACGGCAGATCATGGAAGTGCTGTTCCGCGAGATGATGCTTTCCAGTATTTCGGGATGGATCACTATGTGGGTGGATCCCATGATCTATGTGAAAATGACAGCGATCGGAATCGCAGCTTATGGGGTGGTAGCAGTGCTGGAATTCCGGAGGATCCGTCATGTGCCCATGGATGAAGCACTGAAAAATGTGGAATAATATGTGACATCTGTATATATATCCGGAAAATAATTCAGGATATCCGGAAATTTTACAGAATATGCAACAGGAACAGGAGTATGTGTGGTTTAACTGAATGCGGATGTTTTTATCCGCTTGAACAGTTATCTGTGAATAACCACATATACTCCTTAAATATTCATAAATTTTCCGGAATACTGGAAATATTACTACAAACTTGTTATAATAATCCCATACTTCCCGTTGGAGGGAATAATTCAAACAGGAAATCAGGTGAGGAACATGGCAGGCAGAAAGAAGGATCCGCTGTATAAAAGCTTCGGATATGCGTTTCAGGGGATTTTTACCTGCATCCGCAAGGAAAGAAATATGAAGATCCACTGTATGGTGGCAGCGCTTGTGGTGATCGTAGGACTGATCCTTGGGATTTCCGTGACAGAGTGGTGCATCTGCCTGGGGCTGTTCGGAATGGTGATGGCGCTGGAGCTGGTGAATACGGCAGTGGAAGCTGTTGTGGATCTGGTCACAGAGGAACGTCACCCACTGGCAAAGATCGCCAAGGACACAGCGGCCGGAGCAGTACTGATCGCAGCGATCATGGCAGCGATCGTCGGACTGATCATTTTTGTTCCCAAGGGACTTGTTTTCTGGAATATGACAGGAACAGAAAACTTTTGTTTCAGGATAGGGTCTGGTGTCGGACTGTGATGTGATGGTCCGGCAGCTGCCGGTTTTAGGAAAGGAGAAAATATTATGGAATTAGGTGAAGGACTGAAGAAAATTTTACTGGTGGGTATTGGTACAGCAGCAGTGACAGCAGAGAAATCCAAAGAAATCCTGGATGAACTGGTAAAAAAGGGTGAGCTTACGGTTGAACAGGGTAAGGTTCTTAATCAGGAGCTGAAGCATAACATCAAATCAACGGTTAAGACAGCTGCTGATTCTGTAAAGGAATCTGCAGCCAGAAAGAATGATCAGGAAGAACTGAAGGCAACGATTTCCAGGCTGACACCGGAGCAGCTGGCTGCTGTGAAGGCGCAGATCGAGCGCATGCAGGCCGAGGCTGCTGAGGAGAAAGCCGAGACAGCAGAAGAACCGGCAGAGGAAGCTGTACAGGAAGCTTCTGCGGAAACAGAAAATGCAGAAGATACCGGGAGCGAAGAACAGGCAGCAGAGTAACCGACTGCGGATCGCAAATATCCGCTTGACTAAACGACAACGCAGACGAAGCAGTAAATGGAGAAGTTTATGGGCAGAGAAGAAAAGGAGAAAAAAGAGAAAGGCGGATATGGAGAACGGCTGAGAGAGATCACAGCCGTTTTGAAAAAGCATGCCATTACCCGTGGTGTTTCTCCTGAGAAGCTCCGGCTCATACTGGAAGATCTGGGCCCAACTTATATTAAGTTGGGTCAGATCATGTCTCTTCGTTCCGATATTCTGCCGAAACGCTACTGTGACGAGCTGATGAAGCTCTGCTCAGAGGTACCGCCGATGCCTTTTTCCCAGGTGATCGAGGTACTGGAAGAGTCCATGGGCTGTCCGTGGCAGGCAGAATTTCAGCATATTGAGCAGAAACCTCTGGGAGCAGCATCGATTGCCAGGTGCATCGGGCCACGCTGAAAACAGGTGAAGAGGTTGTGATCAAGGTTCAGCGAAAAGGAATCTATGAGACCATGGCCAGGGATATCGGCCTGATGCATAAAGCAGTGCGCCTGATGCCGCCGGTGAGTATTAAGGGCATGGTGGATCTGAACATGGTTTTAAGTGAACTGTGGACTGTGACCCAGGAGGAGATGAATTTCCTGACGGAAGCTGCAAACATGGCAGAATTTGCAAAAAAGAACAAAGATGTGGCTTTTGTGAAAGTACCGATCCTCTACCGTGAGTATATTTCGCCGCATATTCTTGTGATGGAATATATTGACGGTTTTGCCGTCAATGACAAGGCTGCGCTTCTGGCCAATGGTTATGATCTTAATGAGGTCGGAACGAAATATGTGGATAATTTCATCAAACAGGTGATGGAGGATGGCTTTTTCCATGCGGATCCACATCCGGGAAACGTGCGGACCAGGATGGAAGATTGTCTGGATCGATATGGGAATGATGGGACGGCTTACAGAGCACGATCGTCAGCTGATCGCAGAAGCTATTGAGGGGTTGCCATGAACAACATCGGCAAGATCCAGGATGCGGTCCTGGCTCTTGGGGAGTTTAAAGGCAAACCGGATTCCAGCAAGCTTTATGAGGATATCCGCGGACTTATGGAGAAATACGGTACTGCGGATATGGGGAACATTGATGTGGCTGAAGTGATGGTGGACCTGATGGAGGTCATGAAAGAAAATAAGATCATGATGCCTCACGGACTGACTATGCTTGCAAGGGGGCTGACCTCATGTGGAGGGGGTTCTGGCTGAGATATGTCCGGACATCAATATGACACAGATTGCTGCGGCAAGGCTCAAGGAGCAGCTGTTCAGCAATGGGAACTGGAAGCGTGAGATCAAAAAAGAAGGAAAAAAATCTTGCCTGGTCGCTGAAACGTGCAGTGGATATTCCTTCTCTGGCGGCGGATTTCCTTCAGGGCTGTATGAAAGGGCAGACGAAGATCAATCTGGATCTTCATGCCTCGGATGATCTGGCGTGGCTTTTGCGGCGGCTGGTGCGGAATATTGTGATGGGGCTGTGGGTGATGGCACTTCTGATCAGTTCCAGTATTATCTGTACTACGGATATGAAACCAAAGCTGTGGGGGATTCCGGCGTTGGGCGCCTTTGGTTATGTGTTTGCTTTTATTATTGTTTTGTATGTGTTTATCAAGCATTTCTTTTCAGGAAAAAAATAAAAGACGGAGATCATTTGCAGAGTCTGCGGGATGGTTTCCGTCTTTTTTTGCTGTTATGGAATTGTTTCGGTCTGCTGTTATAACTGCGATTAGGAGCCATCATCTTCCGACCGGCTGGTAAAGGACGGAGTGCGGGTGTCTGGTCAGGTGTAGATGGTTCCGCTGTAGGCTTTGCGGAATTCCTTTGGGGTGTAGCCGGTTCCCTGGCGGAAGTAGTTGCAGAAGGAGGGAGCGTCCCGGAAGCCGCAGGAGAGAGCTGCTTCTGTGATGGTGCAGGAGGAGGAGCAGAGAAGCTGGGCTGCCATCTGGAGGCGGTGTTTCAGGAGATATTGTTTTGGGGAGGTGTTTTCATGTTCCATGAAGATTCGGTAAAGATAGGAACGGTCGATTCCTACGTAGTGTGCCACGTCTGAGATCTGGATGGGGTAGGCATAGTTGTTTCTGATGTATTCGGAGGCTTTCTGAAAGTACAGGTTTGAGATGTCGGTCCTGCTTTCGGAGGGCTTTTTTTGCAGTCGGATAGTATCAGGAGGAGGTTTCCTGTGGAGGCAAGGTCGTTTCCGTTGTTTTCGGAAAAGGTGTCAAGGAGGCTTTGCATGTGGGTGAGGAGGCTGTTTTGGCGGGCGGGTGTTTCGGGGGTGAAGATGGGGGTGTCTGAAAATACGGTTTGTTTCAGGATTTCTTTGCAGGCGGAGCCGTCAAAGCCTGCCCAGGCATAGCTCCAGGGGTCGGAGGTGTCGGCGCGGTAGTAGATGGAGTCCATGGGGCGGATGAGAAAAGCATCACCTGCTTTCAGATGGTAGGTGTGGCCGCTGCACTGGTAGATGCCTTTGCCGTGGAAGATCACGTGGAGAAGGTAGTGTGGGCGCATGGCCGGGCCGAAGGAGTGGTTCGGGCCGCAGTCTTCCTGGCCGCAGAAGTAGACGGAGAGGGTGTGCTGTGGGTTGGGTTCTTTTTTCATTTGGTTGGGCCTCCTGTTTTTGGTTATGCAGCAAAAACTAAATGTAATTTTGGGTTACAAAATGGGGTGGATGTTGTATGAGATGATTATACAATATTGGGGTGGGGAGGGCAATGGAAAAGGGGGAAAGGGGACGCCTCACGGGGCTGGCTTTTCAGGGCGGAAGGGATAGAGTGGCGATGGCGGGAGGGATTACAGGTAAGGAGGGAGCAGATAGGAAAATGAGTAGACGGAGTGGGAATTTGGTTCAGAGTGGGAAGTGAGGTGGTTTCCCGGGAGTTGGATGGGTCATCAGCGCTGCGCTGGATGACTGGGACGAAAGGCTGAGTTTCCCTGTGGCCTGCCGGGGAAGAATGGGTCGAGGCGCTTCGCTGTCGACTTGGAGGTGAGTTGTTGTGGTAATGTATTGGCGCTGGGGCGAGATGTGATATTGATATTGTAGAATACATCGGCATCCTCATCGGCATAGCGCAGCATTATCAATACCGTAGAATACATCGGCATCCTCATCGGCATAGCGCAGCATCATCAATACCGTAGAATACATCGCCGTGCCAATACACTAACACATTCCCACAGTGTACGACAATATAGCGTGCCCGGAAAGGGGGAGCGCGAGGGGGAAAAGCGGGCTTCGCAACTTTGAGTGCTTTCCCCCTCGCAGATTTCCTCCGCTTTGAAAAGCGAAAATACTATATCTAAAAATACTATATACTAAATAAATAACAATTTTCCCAAGCTTTTCATCACAAAAGCGAAATAATCCTCCTCCGGAGGAAGCAGCTTCTTAAAAAATCGATACAACAGCATCGAATTTATAAAAGCTACAAGTCCAAATCCAAAGAAAAACCAGCAGCATGCGTAAAGTGGCTGTAGCTTTGCATCGAGATATGTCATATACAATGGAAAGATCGTGATCACGCAATGGCGATCGTTGTGGGGAAATGCATAAATGCCAGCAGAAATGCATTTCTGCAAAGTGCCCCCAGTGTATTGGCAAAGGTTGCGATTACCGGGAATATGTATAAAGTAAAAATTATCAGCAAAGTCAGAACCCCCACAGAAAGATAAAACAGCATATGTGCAGCGCTTCCTTCTGCATGGAGCAGAAAGCGGATATTCAGGATGATCATGGTTCCGGCAGCAAGGATCAGCAGCCATATGATCAGTGACTGTTTGAAGTTTTCCTTAAAAGCTCTGAAAAATGTTTTCGTTGTGCCGTTGTTATTCCCTTTTACTGTACGCATCATGCAGTGATAAAGGGCAGTTAGTGACGGCCAATGGTGATCACGGGGATGCAGCAGAGAATAAAAAGAAGATTGGCGATCACGATGTCACCCAGCTTGTTGAGAAATACATGGACGACATTATCTTCATTTAAAAGATTCATAACGAAATACCTCCTTATATAGAAATGTAGAAATGAAAACAGACCATATGGGAAAAGTCCGATACAGCTAATCTTAGCATAGTTTTTGATTGTTGTGTAAAGAGAGGGGACGCAGATAAGTATCAGCACGGTTTATGGGACTATATAAAAAAACATGGAATTTTGCGTGCACATGTGAAAATGATGGCACGCATGGAATTATGTTAGGAAAGGAAAATTGTGTTTTTTGGAAAATGACATTTATACATGTGCTGAGTTAGTAAAAACATACAAAAACAGACATGTAAAAAATGTTGGTTTTGCTACAAGGAAATAAATGGGTGCCAAAATATGCTCATAAATAGTGAAAAATATGAAAATATATGTAAGAAATGAAAGAAAACATGTAAAAATGACGAATAATTAACAAAGCATGAATAAAAAATGGATAAAATGAATAAAAAGTAACATTTTTCCATATTGAAATGACAATAATCCATTTATCATTTTTCCATGTGCAATTATAATAATATCAACGGTCAGGGACGTGAAAAAATATAAAAACTGACCAAAAGAAAGAGGGAAAATAAGAAAGATTTAAAAGGAGGAAGAAGTTATGAATTTCAAAAGAGTAGCAGCATTATTGTTAGCAGGTGCCATGGTAATGACAGCAGTTCCGGTATATGCAAAAGGTGACGATGTTACACTTTCCGTATCCATCTGGGACACCAACCAGGAGCCGGGAATCAAAGAAATTCTCGCAGACTTCACAGAGAAGACAGGAATCAAGACAGAGATCTCCGTTGTTAAATGGGATGAGTACTGGACAATGCTCGAGGCCGGTGCACAGGGTGGTTCCCTTCCGGACGTATTCTGGATGCACTCCAACGAGAGTCAGAGATACATGTCCAACGATATGCTTCTTGATCTGACCGATAAGATCAAAGACAGCGATCTGATCGATCCGGAGAACTATCCGGAGGATATCTGGGGACTGTATACATACGATGATAAATATTATGCAGTACCGAAGGATATAGATACAATCGCTCTCTGGTACAACAAGACATTATTTGACGAGGCAGGACTTGATTATCCGACAGCTGACTGGACATGGGATGATGTTACAGAGGCAGCTAAGAAGCTTACTAAGGATGATGGTTCCCAGTACGGTCTCGGAATGAGAAATGATAACAACCAGGCCGGATACTACAACCTGATCTATGATAACGGCGGATACATCATCAGCGATGACAAGACAAAATCCGGCTGGGATGATGAGAAGACGATCGCAGCTATGCAGACACTGGAAGGATGGATCAAGGATGGCGTGATCCCGTCTCTTGAGACAATGTCCGAGAACAACGAGGACGTACTTTTCGAGGCTGGCAAGATCGCTATGACATGCCAGGGCTCCTGGATGGTTTCAGCATTTAAAGAGAATGAGTACACAGCAGCGAACTGTGATTGTGTAGAGCTTCCTAAGAACGCTGAGACAGGAAGAAGAGCTTCCTTATATAACGGACTTGGATGGGCAGCATCTGCTTCCGGTGAGCACACAGACGAAGCTTGGCAGCTGATTGAGTACCTCGGATCCAAAGAGGCTCAGGAGAAACAGGCTGAACTTGGTGTTACAATGAGTGCATACAAAGATACATCTGATGCATGGGCTAAATCCGCAGACTTCAACCTTCAGGCTTATCTGAACATGATGGATGACATGGAGATCCGTCCATACTCCAAATCTACTGTAACATGGGAGAACGAGGACAACGAGATCCTTAAAGGCGTATACACAGGCGACATCACAATGGAAGAGGCTTGCAAGCAGATGGCTGATCAGATGAACGAGAAGCTGGCTGAGGAGTAAGCATTAAGAAACACCGATAATTAAGTGCAGTAATGAGAGGGGCCGCCGCACTCAGGTGCAGCGGCCTCATACATAGAAGGAATAGAAGGAGTGATTCTTATGGCTAAAACTACCAAGTCACAGGCACGGACAAAGAGAGAGCGCAGTGAGTTCCTCTGGGGCTGGCTGTTTATTCTCCCAACAACAATCGGACTGATCGTATTGAACATCATTCCGATCTTCCAGACTATTTACCAGAGCTTTTTCAAGACAGGAGATTTTGGTAAAGGAAATATCTTTATCGGTTTACAGAACTACCAGAAGGTTTTTGCAGATAAAGAGATCTGGCAGGCACTGATCAACACATTCAAATATGCGATCGTGGAGGTCCCTTTTTCCATTGTCATCGCACTTGTTCTTGCAGTACTTCTTAACAGAAAGATGAAGGGCCGTTCTATTTACAGAACCATCATCTTCCTTCCGATGGTAGCAGCTCCGGCAGCGGTAGCCATGGTATGGAGATGGCTGTTCAACTCTGATTATGGTCTTATCAATAACGTTTTCCATGTTCATGTAAACTGGGTTTCTAATCCGAAAATTGCAGTATTTGCAGTTGCAATCATCGGTGTATGGTCTATCATCGGTTACAATATGGTTCTTTTCCTGTCAGGACTTCAGGAAATCCCGAGAGATTATTATGAAGCAGCATCCATTGACGGTGCAACAGGCGTGAATGCATTCTTTAACATCACGGTCCCGCTTCTTTCACCAACCATTTTCTTCGTACTTGTTACCCGTGTGATCGGATCCCTTCAGGTATTCGACCTGATCTATATGGTTATTGACAAGTCAAACCCGGCACTTACCAAGACTCAGTCACTGGTTTACCTGTTCTATAAATATGCATTTATCAATAAGAACATGGGATACGGCGCTACGATCGTAGTAGTACTTCTTATTATCACCATGATCCTGACAGTATTCCAGATGATCGGTCAGAAGAAATGGGTATTCTACAACTAAAAAGGGGGATTAACCATGGATAGTATGGAAACAAAAAAGAAATTAACCACTATTTTAATACATGTCATACTGATCATTGTGTCCATAACGATGCTTGTGCCATTTATCTGGATGATCCTGACAGCTTTTAAAACTGTAACGGAAGCAACATCTGTAGATCCTTTCACCATTTTCCCGAAAATATGGAGAAAAGACGCATTTATTTCTGTTATCAATAACATGAACTTCTTGCTTCTGTACAAGAATACACTGCTTCTGATCTTCTTCCGAGTAGTGTGTGCGGTTCTTACAGCAACTATGGCAGGCTATGCATTTGGACGACTGAATTTCAAGGGCCGTGATCTCTGCTTCAGTCTTGTACTGTTCCAGATGATGGTTCCGGTACAGATCTTCATCATCCCGCAGTACCTGATGGTCAGTAAGATGGGTATGTTGAATACGATCTTTGCCCTTGTATTCCCAGGTATGGTCACAGCGTTCGGTACCTTCCTTCTAAGACAGGGATATATGGGACTTCCGAAGGATCTGGAGGAGGCTGCCAGACTTGATGGATGTAACATCGGTCAGACCTTCCTTTACATCATGGCACCACTTACAAGATCCAGTATGGTTGCACTTGGAATTTTCACAGCTGTATTCGCATTCAAAGATCTGATGTGGCCGATGATCGTTAATACAGATAAGGATATGCTGGTACTTTCTTCCGCACTTGCAAAGATGCAGGGCCAGTACGTATCCAAATTCCCGGAATTGATGGCTGCATCTCTGATCGCCTGCATTCCGATGATCGTGATCTACATGATCTTCCAGAAACAGTTTATCGAAGGTATTGCTACCAGCGGTGGAAAACTGTAATCAGAAATATTACATAAGGTAATACAAGACCGCTGACAATGTATATAACTGAGGATTTGGTTATTGAGGTTGTCAGCGGTATTTTTATCGAAGCAAATGCCAAAATGCACAGTTATTTGATGATTCTTAAGGAAAGAGGCGGATATTTTTATCCGCAGTAAACGAAAAAAAGGAGAAAATTATGCCGATCAAATTTCACGAGGGATCAAAGACATTCCACATTTATAACAAACATTTAAGCTACATCACCTGTATCATGGAAAATGGCCAGATGGAGAATCTGTACTATGGAAAAGCTATCCGCGATAAAGAGGATTTCAGTTATCTTCACGAGGAGATCATGCGTTCCTGATGGCTGTATGCGTTCCGGAACCGGGACTTCTTTCCATGCAGTATACCAAACAGGAGTATCCTGTTTACGGAACCGGTGATTTCAGAAGCCCCGCTCTTACTGTTCGTCAGGAGAACGGAAGTGAGATCGTAGATTTCAAATATGTTTCCCACGAGATCTATGGCGGCAAAAAGAAACTTGCAGGTCTTCCTGCAACTTATACAGAGAGCGATGAGGAAGCAACATCTCTGGACATCACACTTCATGATTCCGTGATGGACACAGATCTTGTTCTTACCTATCTGTATATGAAGATTATCCGGTGATCACAAGAAGTGCACGCCTTGTTCAGAAAGGGGATCAGAAGATCCGTCTTGAGAACGTGATGAGTGCAGCAGTGGAGTTCCCGGATATGGATTATGAGATGATCCATCTTTCCGGTGCGTGGGCACGTGAGCGCTATGTAAAAACACGTAAACTTGAGATGGGTACACAGGCTGTACAGAGTCTTGCAGGAACCGGCTCCAGCTCTGAGCAGAATCCGTTTATCGCGCTGAAGCGTCCTCATACAACAGAAGATACAGGCGAGGTTTTCGGCTTCAGCTTTGTGTACAGCGGCAACTTCCTTGCACAGGTCGAGGTTTCCACCTACGAGATGACACGAGTTATGATGGGAATCAATCCTCAGGGCTTTTCCTGGGAGCTTTCCAGAGATGAGGAATTCCAGACTCCGGAGGTCGTTATGGTATACAGCGATAAGGGCTTAAACGGAATGAGCCAGGCTTACCACAGACTGTACCGTGACCGCCTGATGCGCGGAAAATGGAGAAATCATGCACGCCCGATCCTTCTTAATAACTGGGAGGCAACCTATTTTGATTTTGATGAGGAAAAAATCCTCAATATTGCAAAAAAAGCCAAAGAGGTTGGGGTAGAGCTTTTCGTTCTGGATGACGGATGGTTCGGAACCAGAAACGATGATTACCAGGGCCTTGGCGACTGGTTCGTAAATAAGAATAAGCTTCCAAACGGAATTTCCGGACTTTCCCGTAAGATCGAGGAGATGGGCCTGAAATTTGGTCTCTGGGTAGAGCTTGAGATGGTAAACAAGAACAGCGACTGCTACAGAGCACATCCGGACTGGCTCATCGGAGCACCGGATCGTTTTGAGTCCCACTCAAGACATCAGCACGTTCTTGATTTTTCCAGATCTGAGGTTGTGGATTTTATTTATGATTCCATCTCCAAGGTTATCGAGGAATCTTCATTTCCTACATTAAATGGGATATGAACCGCTACATGTCCGAGCCTTTTAGCCGCGGCGCATCTGCAGCAGATCAAGGCAAGACTATGCATAAATATATCCTTGGTGTATATGAGCTGTATACAAGACTGACAGAGAGATTCCCTGACATTCTCTTTGAATCCTGCGCAAGCGGCGGAGCAAGATTTGATCCAGGAATGCTGTACTTTGCACCGCAGACATGGACCAGTGATGATACCGATGCAGCAGAGAGAGAAAAAATCCAGTACGGTACCTCCTTTGTTTATCCGATCGTCAGCATGGGATCTCATGTATCAGCAGTACCGAATCATCAGCTGCACCGTACCACACCGCTTTCCACAAGAGCAAATGTGGCATATTTCGGAACCTTTGGCTATGAGCTGGATCTGAACCTTTTAAGTGCCAAAGAGATCGAAGAGGTAAAGGCACAGGTGGAATTCATGAAGGAACATCGTGACCTGATCCAGGTGGAGGGTGATTTCTACCGTATCTTAAGCCCGTTCGAAGGAAATGATACTGCATGGATGGTTGTTTCCAGAGACAAAAAACAGGCAGTTGCCGGATACTATGAAAGACTGAACAAGGTCAATGCTTCCTGGATGCGTTTGCGCTTCAAGGGTCTTGACGAGGATCAGCTTTACAAAGTAAAATGGGAAGATAAGTGCCTGAAAGCTTACGGAAATGAGCTGATGTATGCAGGAATCCCGGTTGATCGTGACTACTGCAATAAGACAAACGGTGATTTCCATTCTGTATTGTATACAATTGAAGCAGAGGACTGATTTCTGTAAATGATGGAATAAAAATTATCTGCAGAAAAAACATTCGCCTGACCAGAAAAATAACAGGCCGCCGGATATGGCGGCCTGTTATTGGGTGGCGAAGCAGCTCACAGGCAGAAACATAATATATGACATCAGGGAGGTGACAAGTTGCTTCATACAGTTGGTTTTACAAGCTCGGACAGCTTTAAATGTCTGGAGAATTTAAAGAAAGGTGCGGTGGATCTCTGTCTTACTTATTGTGGATGGGAAAAATGCGATCCGGGACATCGATTTGGACCAAATAACAGGATCTCTCATGTACTTCATATCGTGGAATCCGGAAGCGGAGTTTTTGAGATGGATGGCCATCAGTATCATCTGACAGGTGGAGAAGCATTTCTGATCCCATCCAGTGTGGAGGCCTGGTATGAGGCAGACATGGACAATCCCTGGACATATCGCTGGGTAGGATTTGAGGGAATGACTGCGGAGGAAGTGATCCATGTAAGCGGCTTCAGCCGGGAAAATCCGGTCCGAAGGATCCACTGCATGGAAAATGCTGCAAAATATATTGATGCAATGGTCCAGACCAACAAGCTCGTTTTTGAAAATGAGCTGAAACGGAACGGACTTCTGCTGCTTCTTTTTTCTGACCTGATCACAGATAACCGGGATGCATGTCTGAGAGAAGGCAAGCTTCTTCCATCCCACAGATATCCCAATTCCGTTTATGTGGAGCAGGCAGTGGATTACATTGCAGCCAACTTTGACAAGCGTCTGAAGATCAATGAGCTGGCAGACCGCATTGGTGTCAACCGGAGCTATCTTACCAGCTCGTTTAAAAAAAAGCCTCGGATGCTCGCCGCAGGAATATCTTATGAATCTTCGCATCGAGAAGGCAAAGACTCTTCTGAAAAACGGAGATATTCAGGTCAGTGAAGTAGCTGCAAAAGTAGGGTATGGAGATCCGCTGGCTTTTTCCAAGGTATTCAAGGCAAGAACAGGAAGAAGTCCGAGAGAATACAAGGAAGAAAAGAGAAAACTTGTAGTGAAGGGGAAAAAAGGGGATTATACGGAATCTGAGGACTGATTCTGTGATATATTTCACGAAGAAAAAACTCTCTGTCTGTGCCAGAATATATAAAATTCTGGTATCGGGCAGAGAGTTTTTTATGTCATAAGAAATGTTATAGAAAATTACTTCCAGGTATCTCATGCAACAAAACAACAATTATTAACATCAAAGTACATATTTTAAACAAGTTTCTGGTAGTATGATAAGATCACAAAGAAAACGAAGCGGGACTGCACCGCAGAAATAGCAGAAAATCAGGAATTTTAAAGAAAAATATAACAATTCCGGATAAGAGATCCAACAAAGAAAGCAGGAGGAAACGAACATGATCAAAATTACATTCATGGGAGCTGGAAGCACGGTTTTCGCAAGAAATGTACTTGGCGACTGTATGTGCACACCGGCACTTCGCGAGAGCGAGATCGCACTTTATGATATTGACGAGAAGAGACTGGAGGATTCCAGAATTATCTTAAGTGCCATCAACCACAACGTAAATGAGGATCGCGCAGTGATCAAAACATATCTCGGTGCTGAGAACCGTAAAGATGCACTTCGTGATGCAGACTTCGTAGTCAATGCCATTCAGGTAGGCGGCTATGAGCCATGTACAGTAACAGACTTTGAGATCCCGAAGAAATACGGCATCAAACAGACTATCGCAGATACCCTGGGAATTGGTGGTATCATGCGTGCACTTCGTACCATTCCGGTTCTGGAAGAGTTCGCACGGGATATGGAAGAGGTCTGCCCGAACACTCTGTTCCTGAACTACTCCAACCCTATGGCAATGCTCACCGGCTATATGCAGCGTTTCACAAAGATCCGCACCGTAGGTCTCTGCCACAGCGTTCAGGTCTGCTCCCAGAAACTTCTTGAGGGAATGGGAATGGAAGACAAGCTTGAGGGACGTACCGAGCTGATCGCAGGTATCAACCACATGGCATGGCTTCTTGAGATCCATGACAAAGACGGAAACGACCTGTACCCGGAGATCCGCAGAATCGCCAAGGAGAAGAATACCTCCGGCGAGAAGCATGAGGATATGGTACGTTACGAGTACATCCGTCATCTTGGATACTACTGCACAGAGTCCAGTGAGCACAATGCAGAGTATAATCCGTTCTTCATTAAATCCAAATATCCGGAGATGATCGAGGAGTTCAATATTCCGCTTGACGAATATCCGAGAAGATGTATCAAACAGATCGAGGGCTGGGAAAAAGAGCGCGAGGATATCCTCAAGGATGGCAAGATCGGCATGAGAGAAGTAAAGAGTATGCTTCTTATTATCATGGAGGCTGTTGTTACAAACACACCGTACAAGATCGGTGGAAATGTTCTTAACAACGGTTATATCGATAACCTTCCGTCGGATGCTTGCGTAGAGGTTCCATGCTATATCGACGGAACCGGTGTACATCCGGTAAAAGTGGGCAAGCTTCCTACACAGCTGGCAGCTATGAATTCATCCAATGTCAGCCCGCAGCTCCTTGCTATTGAGGCAGCAGTGACCAAAGACCGCCAGAAAATCTATCAGGCAGCCATGATGGACCCGCACACAGGTGCAGAGCTGAACATCAAAGACATCCAGGCAATGTGCGATGAGCTGATCGAGGCACACGGGGATTATATGAAGATGTACCGCTAAGGCAGGAAATGATCGGAAGGCAACAAAAACTTTGAAATAAATATGCAAGGCGGCATATAAAGGCCGGAACACCAGAATGGGGAGGGTGTTCCGGCCTTTCTTTATATGGAACTTTTGATAAATAATAAAAACAACAGATCGCTGTCCAGGTCATGGAAGAACTGGAACGTCAGGGCAAAAAGATCCCGGAAGATGTTGCGGTAACCGGCTATGATAATTCACTATATGCAAGACAGGGACAGGGCATTACCACTATCACCTATCCCCAGGAAAACTGGGAGATCAATGCTTATCCGGTTAATGAGATCGCAGAATATGTTCAGGATGTAAGCCAAGGAGATATTGATGTTCTGGTAGAAGAATATTATAATAAATACGATATGATTCTGGATGGATGTGACCCTGAGGAATTTAAGGAGCATGTAGCAGTCCAGGCAGGGATCGAGATCGGTTTTGAGCGCTTCCTCGAGGAGAAAAAATATCAGGCTATCGTAACACACTTTGGTGATCTGGGCTCCCTGGAACAGCTTCCGGGACTTGCGATCCAGCGACTGATGGAAAAAGGCTATGGCTTCGGTGGCGAGGGTGACTGGAAAACAGCAGCTATGGGTATTGAAGCGGTTTATATTGATGGCGATACAACGATCCGGAATCTGCAGAATGAGCTGAGATGGAACAGCATGTATTTCAGCAAATAATATGGGAGGTTTTTTACAATGGGAGTAAATGAGGCAAAAACAGCAATTCTTGAGAATCGCACGGCTCTTGGTATTGAGTTTGGTTCCACAAGGATCAAGGCAGTTCTGGTGGACGATAAGAACCAGCCATCGCATCCGGAGCCTATGAATGGGAGAATCAGTATGTGGATGGTATCTGGACATACAGCCTGGAGGAGATCTGGAAAGGTCTCCAGGGCAGTTACCAGGATATGGCAGAAGATGTTCAGAAAAAATATGGAGTGGAGCTTACAAGCGTAGGTGCGTTTGGTGTCAGTGCCATGATGCATGCTATATGCCGTTTAATAAAGAGGGAGAGCTGATGGTTCCGTTCCGTACCTGGAGAAACAACATCACAGGAGAAGCCTCTGAGAAGCTGGCAGAGCTTTTCCATTACAATATCCCTCAGAGATGGAGCATCGCACACCTGTATCAGGCGATCCTTAACGGTGAGGAGCATGTAAAAGATATCGATTATATCACCACTCTGGAAGCTATGTGCATTGGAAACTCACCGGAAAAAGAGTTCTTGGTATCGGTGATGCGGCAGGTATGTTCCCAATCGACAGTGAAACGAAGGACTATAACGAGGAGATGGTTCAGAAGTTCGATGAACTGGTTGCACCTTATGGTTTCCCATGGAGCTTCGCGATATTATGCCGAAAGCTCTGGTGGCAGGTCAGGATGCAGGAGTTCTTACTGAGGAAGGCGCAAAGCTTCTGGATGTAAGTGGAAAGCTGAAAGCTGGAATCCGATGTGTCCGCCTGAGGGAGACGCAGGAACCGGTATGGTTGCCACAAACAGTGTCCGCCGGCGTACCGGAAATGTTTCCGCAGGAACTTCCGTATTTGCCATGATCGTCTTGGAGAAGGCACTTTCCAAACCGTATAAAGAAATCGACATGGTTACCACTCCGGCAGGAGACCCGGTTGCCATGGCACATTCCAACAACTGTACTTCGGATCTGAACGCATGGGTAAATGTGTTTAAGGAATTTGCAGAAGCTATGGGCATGGAAGTAGATATGAACAAACTGTTCGGAACTCTTTATAACAAAGCCATGGAAGGCGACCCGGACTGTGGCGGACTTCTTTCCTACTGCTATTTCTCCGGCGAGCATATGACCGGCTTTGAAGAGGGACGTCCACTGTTTGTACGTTCTCCTGAGAGCAAATTTACACTGGCAAACTTTATGCGAAATAATCTTTACACCTGCCTCGGCGCCATGCGTGTAGGTCTGGATATCCTTCTGAATCAGGAGCATGTAAAGATCGATAAGCTTCTGGGCCACGGCGGTCTCTTTAAGACAAAGGGTGTCGGCCAGCAGATCCTTGCAGATGCGGTAGATGCACCGGTATCCGTAATGTCTACAGCAGGAGAAGGCGGAGCCTGGGGAATCGCACTTCTGGCTTCCTATTTGCTCAACAAGAGAGAAGGCGAAGACCTTGCGGATTTCCTGGATGAAGATGTCTTCAAAGGAAACGAAGGCAGTACACTGGCGCCGGAAGCAGAAGGTGTGAAAGGATTCAACGCATTTATGGATCGATATATGAAGGGTCTTGGCATTGAGCGTGCGGCTGTAGAGTCTGAGATATGGTAAAGAGCAAAAAATCTGTTGATTTCCGGCATGCGCTCAAAGAGGAATATAAATGAAGCATATGGATCATATGAATAAAAAAAAGACTCCGGGGCAGATCGTACATATCATGATCGACCGCCCAATGAACAGTTATCATCCGGAACACAAAGAGCTTTTTTACCCGGTAAATTACGGTTACATCAAAGGAATCATCGCTCCGGACGGAGAGGAACAGGACGTCTATGTTTTGTGTATCGATCACCCGGTAAAAGAATTTACAGGAAAAGTGATTGCCATCATCCATCGTCTCAATGATGTGGAAGACAAATGGGTGGCAGTGCCGGAAGATATGACTATGACAGCACAGGAGATCATGGAACAGGTTCAGTTTCAGGAGCAGTATTTGAGACAGAGATAGAGATGCTGGAATAACAAAAATATAAAACAGGAGCAGACATGGTACGCCATGTGACTGCTCCTGTTTTTGTACAGGATCCATATATTATATATTTCTGTTATCTGCGATGCAGATAAACTGGATGACAGAGGATGCAAGGGAGCACCGGACTGGATTCTGTGAAAACAGAAATATATGAAGATTTGTGGATTGATTTTTCTGCTATGAAAATGAATGGATCTTATTGAAAATATTTCTTCATAATGTTATCATTGGACACGAAAAACACAGAAAAAATAAGAAAACAAAAAATTAAACGGTTGTATATTTGTCTGTAATATGACCAGAGACAGCCGGTCAGAGTGTCAGAGAGCAGAATGGTGGGTGGCTGAATGTTTGATGACTAGGGCTATACAGGAGGAGAACAGAATGAAATTAACCATGCTTGGAACAGGTAACGCATTGGTAACAGAGTGCTACAATACATGTTTCGTGCTCAGCGATGAGTACGGCCATTTTCTGGTTGACGGAGGCGGCGGAAATACGGTGCTCTCCCAGCTGAAGAAGGCTGGCGTTGATCTGATGGATGTTCATGAGATCTTTGTTACACATAAGCACGTAGACCATATCATGGGGATCGTGTGGGTGATCCGCATCATTTGCCAGAACATGAAAAAAGGCACTTATCAGGGCGAGGCAAACATCTATGCTCATGATGAAGTGATCGGACTTCTGAAAGACATGGCATTTAAGCTTCTGAATAAGAAGGAGACACAGTACATCGGTGACAGACTTCATCTGATCGAGGTAAAAGACGGCGAGGAAAAAACAATTCTTAATAAGAAAGTGACCTTCTTTGATATCGGTTCCACCAAGGCGAAACAGTTCGGTTTCCAGATGATCTATGACGGTGGTAAGGTGCTTACCTGCTGCGGAGACGAGCCATACAATGAATGTGAAGAGAAATACGCAAAAGGCAGCGACTGGATGTTCCACGAAGCATTCTGTCTGTATGGACAGCGTGATATCTTCAATCCATATGAAAAGCATCACTCCACAGTTAAGGATGCCAGTGAGCTGGCGGAGAACCTTGGAGTTAAGAATCTTGTCCTGTATCACACAGAGGATAAGAACATTAAGAAACGTAAAGAGCTTTACGGAGCAGAAGGCAGAGAGTATTATCACGGAAATCTGTTTGTTCCGGATGATCTTGATGTGATCGAAATGTAATAACTGTAAAAAGAAAGACTGGAAGTATGGCATATGCTGTATTTCCGGTCTTATTATGTTTGGAAACAGAGAGGATACTAATAAATTTCATAGTACATCTGTCAGGTAGAAAAATACTTGTATGGCAAAAAGGTATCGTTTACAATAAATAATACACACATAGCATTGCAAGAGCATGTCAATAAGAACAGATCTGAAAATTACAGATTCGTATCCGGCAAAAATAAGATTTTACAAATTACGAGGTGACAGAACATATGCCAGCAACAGATAACATCACACTTGAAAAAAAATACAGAAAACTCCAGGAAATCCTCCGTTCCCTGGGAAGTGTAGCCGTAGCTTTTTCCGGTGGAGTGGACTCCACATTTTTGCTGAAAGCTGCACAGGAAACACTTGGCGACAAAGCTATGGCCATTACCGCATGTCCATGCTCCTTCACCGACAGAGAACTGAAAGAAACGCAAGATTTCTGCCAGGAAAATCACATTTGCCAGGAGATATGCAAGATCAACGAATTCGACATCCCGGGGTTCCGTCAGAATCCGCCGGACCGCTGCTATATCTGCAAAAAAGCCATCTTTACCAGACTTTGGGAAGCTGCAAAGCGCGCCATATGAACATGATCGTGGAAGGTTCCAACATGGATGATCTGGGCGACTACCGTCCGGGAAAAAGGGCTATCCAGGAGCTTGGGGTCCGCAGTCCGCTCCAGGAAGCAGGCCTCTATAAAGAAGAGATCCGGGAGCTGTCAAAAGACATGAATCTTCCGACCTGGAACAAGCCATCTTTTGCCTGTCTTGCTTCCAGATTTGTATACGGTGAGACCATTACCGAGGAGAAGCTTCACATGGTAGATCAGGCCGAGCAGTTTCTGATGGATCTGGGATTCCATCAGTTCCGTGTTCGCATCCACGGTACCATGGCAAGGATCGAGGTTCCGGAAGAAGAGATCCTGAAAATTGCAGATAATGAAACAAGAACAAAGATCACAGAGAAATTCCGCACATTGGGATTTTCTTACGTGACTCTGGATCTTCAGGGCTTCCGTTCCGGAAGTATGAATGAAACACTGGGAAAATAAGTATCAGAAAATAAAATAATCCCCCGGAAATACCGCGCGAGAAGTATTTCGGGGGATTGCTGCACGAATAGAACCGGAGGCCCGTTACTGTGTTCAAATCTTAATTTTCGGATTGAGAATATCTGCCTGGCAGGCTGTATATCTTACATATAATCTTTCAGCACATCATGATCCCGCAGTACTTTCTCAATCACAGTACCCTTCACAACATTCAGAAGTGGTTTCTTCAGTGCATTCAGCGGCCCTGGCAGCTGGATCTCCAGCGGGGATTTTCCGTCCATCAGCTTCACACTGCTGTCCAGAAGCTCACGGATATCGTAAACGCTTCCCCATACTTCCGGAACCCCACGGTCTACACCGAAAAGTCCGTATACAGCCTCCATTGCAGTACGTACGGAATATTCTGTTGTGAATACGGTATCACGAGGAGTTTCCGCGAACTGGCCCAGGAATGCAAAGTTTACACAGCCATCCGGGATAACATCCGGGCGGTCACCTTTGGTACGCGGCATGAAGAAGGCGGTGATGTACGGCATCATGGTCGGAACGCAGACAGCGCTGTTTTCTGCCATATCGTCGATCTGATCTACCGGAACACCCAGGTGGTACAGCCACTCGGCGGTAATTTCCTTACCGGTACAATCCTTCATCGGCTTCTTGATATAATCACCGGGAACATCTGTGAACAATCCGTAAACCCATACACAGACCTTCTTCGGATCCTGTTCCCTGAACTGTCCCTGACGGTTGATGGTCCAGCTTAAGAGCCATTTGGAATCCTGGCAGCTTACGATACCACCGGTAACAACCTTGCCGGTACGTGGGTCACGCTGGCAGATATTGGTGATATAAGGGATAATACGGTCATCCAGAGTGGTGACAGTAGCGGATTCCCAGTTTGTTCTGGAAATGTCTGAGCAGAACTTTTCCGGATGTCCGAAGGAGGATCCTGAGCTGCGATATTTTTCCACAGAGACCATACACCACTGGTGCGTACCTCTGCATCACCGTTTGGTGCGTGGTTCTGGTCGCCGTAGATCGTGCCCTCTGTACAGCTTCCGTTAGTGACGAAAACATAATCATTTTCTGTAAGAAGGATGCCCTGCTCCACATCTTTTACCTTGCATTCGATAGCAGTGGCGATCTTTTTGCCATCTTTAAAATTAAAGATTACGTTTGTGACCTCAGTATTAAACTGGAAGTCAACACCTGTATCCTCCAGATATTTTTTCATGGGAAGGATCAGGGATTCGTACTGGTTGTACTTGGTGAATTTCAGGGCGCTGAAATCCGGAAGACCTGCAATGTGGTGGATAAAACGCTGGAAGTAAAGCCTCATCTCCAGAGCACTGTGCCATGATTTCAATGCGTAACATGGTCATCCA
>ENA-OQMZ01000158-OQMZ01000158.1-human-gut-metagenome-genome-assembly--contig:-NODE-158-length-28583-cov-1.481586_pt1 | contig 28583 bp, 45 predicted proteins | sample MGYA00242621_ERZ504862 | MGnify/ENA primary metagenome ERZ504862 (study PRJEB26092, sample SAMD00036393) | human gut metagenome | host: Homo sapiens | study: EMG produced TPA metagenomics assembly of...
CTTTTCAGATAAGGAGAGGGGGTAACAAATATCAGAGTATCCGATTCCTTTACCACCTTATTAATATCTGATGAAAAGTTGATGTTCTTTATATCAAAGCGCACACTTGTCAGATAAGCCGGATTATGTCCAACGTTTGAATTCTTCAATTCGGTCGTCGCGGCGCATATACCAGTTGATTGATTCAGCCTGAGCCAAGACTATTTTTGCAATAGCCGTGGCCCAGCTGCCACCACCCATTATCGCTATTTTACCGGGCAATTTCATGCTTATTATTTATGATGGATAATTGACAATTGGAATAATTCTCAATCTTTAAATTCTCAATTCTCAATTTTCGCAATCCATCCGGCAACTTCGTCCACCGTAGGATTGGTTAGTTCCAATTTATATTTTTTGTTGATTCCGCAAATGTCCATATGCAGCTTCTGCGGATTCACTTCTTTCATATCGCTCACCAGGTTATAGCCTGCTTTCTGAATGACAGGAACCCAGTCTTCTGAAATTCCCAGTTCCATAAATTTGGCAGGAGTGTCTTTCGGAGTAATCTTTTCGGGACGCATCTGGGGGAAGAACAATACTTCCTGAATGGTAGACTGTCCGGTCATCAGCATCGTCAGACGGTCCATACCGATTCCCATACCCGAAGTGGGGGCATACCGTATTCCAGCGCACGGACGAAGTCTTTGTCAATAATCATAGCTCATCATCTCCTTTTTCGCTCAGTTTCATTTGTTCTTCGAAACGTTCCAACTGGTCAATCGGGTCGTTCAATTCGGAGTATGCATTACACAGTTCCTTGCCGTTCACCATCAGCTCGAAACGCTCGGTCAAATCCGGATTGCTGCGGTGTATCTTTGTCAGCGGAGACATTTCTTTCGGATAGTCGGTGATGAAAGTCGGCTGGATGTAAGTACCTTCGCAGAATTCTCCGAAGATTTCATCGATCAGTTTGCCTTTGCCCATTGTGTCGTCAATCTCCATATTGAGTTTCTGGCAAACTTCTCGTATCTGTTCTTCGTTCATGCCTGTCAGATCATAGCCGGTGTGTTCCTTGATAGAGTCCAGCATGGTGACACGTTTGTACGGGGCTTTGAAGTCAATGATGTTGTCGCCTACTTTTACTTGAGTGGTGCCGTTTACATCCAGACAGATTTTTTCAATCATTTTTTCTGTAAATTCCATCATCCAGTTATAGTCCTTGTAGGCAACATATATTTCCATGCAGGTAAATTCAGGGTTGTGTGTGCGGTCCATTCCTTCGTTACGGAAGTTCTTACCTATTTCATACACTCCTTCGAAACCACCTACAATTAGTCTTTTCAGGTACAACTCACTGGCAATACGCATGTACAGCGGCATATCCAGTGCGTTGTGGTGAGTTATGAATGGACGTGCGGCTGCTCCGCCGGCAATGGATTGCAGAATCGGGGTTTCCACTTCCATATAACCTTTTGAGTTGAAATATTCGCGCATAGAGCTATATACTTTACTGCGCTTGATGAAGATATCTTTTATCTCTTCATTCACAGCAAGGTCAACATAACGTTGGCGATAACGCAGTTCAGGGTCTTCAAACTTGTCGTAAGCGACTCCGTCTTTGTATTTTACAATAGGAAGCGGTTTGATAGACTTGGACAGTACGGTCAGTTTTTTTAGCGTGGATACTGATTTCACCCATTTGGGTTCTGAATACGAATCCTTCTATACCGATAAAGTCACCAAGGTCCAGCAGACGTTTGAACACAGTGTTGTACATTTCTTTGTTTTCATCCGGGCAGATGTCATCACGGGTGATATACACCTGGATACGGCCTTTTGAATCCTGTAATTCGATAAATGAAGCTTTACCCATCACACGGCGGCTCATCATACGTCCGGCTACCGATACTTTGCGAGGTTCCTCATCATCCTTGAACTCAGCTTTTATATCTGTAGAAAATGCATTGGTTACATACTCAGCTGCGGGGTATGGCTCGATGCCCATAGCGCGCAATTCATTCAGACTGTTTCGTCTGATAATCTCCTGTTCACTTAGTTCTAATACGTTCATCCTGTTAAAACATTAACTCAATTTGTTGGCAAAAATACGAAAGATTTTGCAAAGTACCTCATTAAGACGTGTTTTTATTTCGATAAAGCCTGTTCTTGAGCCAGTTCGCACACCATAGATATCATGAACAGCACTCCGATTGCACCGCAGGCAATAATCAGGCGAGATTAATCATACGGGCACGGAAAAGGGTGGAAGTATGCAGATGGGAAGCTGTGTATTCTTTAAAGAACAGATAAAGGCCCGGTACAGCCGAACTTGCCAGCAGAAAATCTTCGGGAATATGGAAAAAGTAAGTTTTGGTGAAACCGATCAGTGCCCAGTGGCAGAGAAACATGACGAGAAAGATATTGACTCGTTGGAAAATGCCAGCAGCAGTCCGATGGTGAAAACCGCTACCGAACAAGGCATTACAGGTGAGGTCATCATGGGAAAGTTCATCCCCCTTATAATGGAGAAGAGTGGATAGGCCAATGGCAACATACAAAGCAGGACGGCTAGTGCGGTATGTTTGTGAGTCCGGTCAAAAGGGGTGTAGTTTACTTTCAGGTCATAAATCCAGAAGATGGCCATGATTCCCCAAAATCCTGCCAAAGCACTGTTATAACTTCTTGGTTCACAATAAATCATGTAATACACGGAAGCTATCCATACATTCAAGAATATAAGATATAACTTCATCGCTACTTTTTATTTTTTTGTGGGGCTTTTGTAATAGAGAACAGGTTAAAATAAATGCCGATAAGGGTGATAATAACTTGATAAATCCAGGTACCCGCATTGTAATGAGTAATTGTATCCCAAAAAAATATTCATCTTCTTGATAAGTTGGTAGTTATTTTGGGTGCCAAAATTACGAAAAAATGATGGAATAGCCTATCTTTGTAGCGAATATATAAAAATAAGAGAAGAACGATGAAGAAGTTTATGAGTCTGATGTTGCTGGTTTGCGCATGTTTGCTGAGTCAGCCGGTGAAGGCACAACAGGTTACTCCTGATAATGCCGGTTATATAGTAAAGGGTAGGGGATATGGCTCCCGATTTTGAAATGGAACTGACAGACGGACAGAAAGTGAAACTCTCTGATTTGCGTGGCAAGGTGGTGATGCTTCAGTTCACTGCCAGTTGGTGTGGAGTTTGCCGAAAGGAGATGCCTTTTATTGAAAAAGATATCTGGTTGAAACATAAGGATAATAAAGCGTTTGCTCTCTTTGGAGTGGATCGGGACGAACCTTTGGAAACCGTAGTGGCTTTTGCCAAACGTACCGGCGTGACCTATCCGTTGGCTCTTGATCCGGGAGCTGATATTTTTGCCAGATATGCAGACCGTAAAGCGGGCATCACCCGTAATGTATTGATTGACAAAACGGGCAAGATTGTAATGCTGACCCGTTTGTACAATGAAGAAGAATTCTCTTCTTTGTGCAAGAAGATAGATGAAATGTTGGGAGAAAATAACAGGTAATGAGAGGATCGGTACTATTTGTCACGTTTTTTATTTTTTGTTCTATCACCGCTTCTGGCGAAGAAAAAGCCTCGTACCGGCAAAGAGGCATTATTTGGAAAGGAATATGCTACCTATCAGATTACATCCAATGAACTAAGCGGAGCTTGTTTTTATTTGGTGAGTGGTCACGGAGGTCCCGATCCTGGGGCCATCGGTATCTATCAGGGGCGTCAGTTGCATGAGGATGAGTATGCATACGATATTATTCTGCGGTTGGCACGTGAGTTGTTGTCACGAGGTGCGAAGGTGCATATTATCATTCAAGATAAGAAAGATGGTATTCGTGACGGTCATGTCCTGGCAAACAGTAAACGTGAAACTTGCATGGGAGATCCTATTCCCTTGAATCAGGTGGCTCGTTTGAAGCAACGTTGTGACTGGGTGAATAAACTGTATCGGAAAGATAAGAGCAGTTACAAACGAGCTGTATTTATTCATGTGGACAGTCGCAGTAAGGGACAGCAGACAGATGTGTTTTTTTATAACGCTCCTAAAAGTAACGAAGGGTAGGCGGTTGGCCAATAACTTGCACCGTACCTTTGATAGGAAATATGACAAGCATCAGCCAAACCGTGGCTTTCGCGGAACGGTGAGTGAACGTAATTTGTATGTATTGCGTAATACGACTCCCGTAGCGGTGTTTTTGGAATTGGGAAATATTCGGAACAAGCGTGACCAACAACGGCTGGTTCTGAAGAATAACCGTCAGGCATTGGCAAATTGGATTGCGGAGGGAATAGTGAAAGACTATAAGCAAGGTAAATAAAATAGGGGCAACGGATGTGCTTTTGTTTTGCCAGCTTTGTGATGGTTGGGTGAGTTGTAATCGGCAGAATGTGACTGGTATTTGAGCTTGTGAAACGTCGAAATCAAGCCTTGCATATTAGAGTAGTGAAATAAAGAAAGGGAGTGACATTTTTTTATCACTCCCTTTTCTTTTACTTGATTTCGATTTCCTCTTTCATGTCTATCTCCTCACCGTGAACATCGGTGAACCGATATTGCAGGAAGGCCAGACTTTGGTCTGGGATAATCTTTATTCCGAATCCGTATTTCATTTGCCATTTGCGCTTCAGGGAAACCAGACCCTGATTCACATATGCTGCGATGTACGGATGGATGTACAGCGTAAATCTCTTTATCTTCAATTTGTTGACCAGGTAGTCAATCTTACTCTCCAAAGTATCCGTAAAAAGGATGGATGGCTTTATGCTACCTTTCCCGAAGCAGGTGGGACAGGTTTCATTCGTGTTGACATCCATGGCAGGACGCACGCGTTGGCGGGTAATTTGCATCAATCCAAATTTACTGAGGGGCAGAATGTTATGTTTTGCTCTGTCTTTCTGCATGTTTTGGCACATACGTTCGTACAGTTTCTGCCGGTTCTCTGCTAGATTCATATCAATGAAGTCAACCACGATAATACCACCCATATCACGCAATCTTAACTGGCGTGCCAGTTCGTCGGCGGCACCCAGGTTTACATCCAGTGCGTTAGCCTCCTGCCCGTTGGCAGATTTGGAGCGGTTTCCACTATTGACATCCACTACATGAAGTGCTTCTGTGTGTTCAATAATCAGGTAAGCTCCACTTTTATACGAAATGGTTTTCCCGAAAGAGGATTTGATTTGTTTGGTAATACCGAAATTGTCGAATATGGGAAGCTGACCCTTGTACAGTTTTACGATTTCGGCTCGTTCAGGGGCGATAAGTGATACATAATCCTTAATCTCATGGAACACTGTTTCATCGTTCACATAGATGTTCTCATAAGACGGATTGAAAAGATCGCGCAACATGGCCACTGTGCGGCTGGTCTCTTCGTATACCAATGCCGGCAGTTTTGGGAGCCTTCTGTACTTTAGTGATTGTTTCTTCCCAATGTTTCAGCAAGACTTTAAGCTCTGCATCAAGCTCGGCACCCTTTTGCCTTCCGCTACGGTGCGTACAATCACTCCGAAGTTTTTCGGTTTGATGCTTTGCAATAACTGTTTCAGACGGGCGCGTTCTTCGCTCGATTTAATTTTTTTGTGATACCGAAACCTTATCGTTGAAAGGGATTAATACCAAATAACGTCCGGCGAATGACAATTCGCAGGTTAGTCTGGGGCCCTTGGTCGAGATAGGTTCCTTTACAATCTGCACAATAACTTCCTGACCTTGTTGGAGGGTGGTTGAAACCGTCCCTTCCTTTTCAATATCAGGCAGCATAGTAGCTTTTGTGATGGGAAAAAGTTTTTTACGGTCGCTTAAAACTTGCTTCAGATACTTCTGATAAGAATGAAATTGAGGACCTAGGTCTAGATAATGAAGAAAAGCATCTTTTTCAAAGCCGACATCCACGAAACAGGCATTAAGGCCGGGCATTAGTTTCTTTACCCGTCCCAAATACATATTTCCCACATTGAAGGAAGCACTTCTCCCTTCTTTCTGAAATTCCACCAACGCTTTATCTTCAAGGAGTGCGATGGAAATCTCTTTGGGTTGTACGTCTACTACTAGTTCGCTTGTCACTTTTGTATTTTTAAATTGTTCACTTTTCTCATTAAACAAAGAACAAACCTGAAAGACTTTTGTTGCTTTGCAAGGTTTGTTCTTTATTTGTCGTCACAGACAGACTACAAATTATTTTTTGCTTTTATGTCTGTTCTTTCTTAGTCTTTTTTTACGCTTGTGAGTAGACATTTTGTGTCTTTTTTTCTTCTTTCCGCTTGGCATAGCTTCAAATTTTATGGGTTAATACTCTTGTTTATTATTTCTTTACTGATAATGTAAATGTCTTAGCTGGTTTAAATGCCGGAATATTGTGCTCCGGAATAATGATTGTAGTGTTCTTTGAAATGTTGCGAGCAGTCTTCTGAGCTCTTTTCTTCACTACAAAACTTCCAAAACCACGCAGGTACACATTTTCTTCTTTAGATAATGAATCCTTTACTGTATCCATGAAAGCCTCAAGTGTGGTTAACACTGTCACCTTGTCAATACCGGTATTTTTCGTAATTTCGTTTACGATATCTGCTTTAGTCATTTCGCTAAATAATTATTGTTATACTTATATCTTAATTTTTTGGACTGCAAATATATAGCTTTTCTCCCTCTTTAAGAAATATATTCAGAATAAATTTCCTAAAAAAAGCATCTTCTTCCATTTTCTTGGTTTACTTTTGCGGAAATATTGCATAGAATGCACTTTTATATAATACTGATATGGAGAATTTTAGCAGAAAATTGATAGATTGGTATAGGGAAAACGGGCGTGATTTGCCGTGGAGAAGGACAAAAAATCCTTATTTGATATGGATCTCGGAGATTATTCTACAACAAACTCGTGTGGTTCAGGGATATGATTACTATCAACGTTTTGTGGCCCGTTTTCTGATGTGTTCGCACTGGCGGCAGCGATGAGGATGAGGTGATGAAATATTGGCAGGGGCTGGGGTATTATTCCCGTGCGAGAAATTTGCATGCTGCGGCCAGAAGGATGGCAGAGGCAGGAGGATTTCCTGTAACATACACTGGGGTGCGTGCTTTGAAAGGAGTGGGAGAATATACAGCAGCGGCTATTTGTTCATTTGCTTACGGTATGCCATACGCAGTGGTGGACGGTAATGTGTATCGGGTGCTGTCCCGTTGGTTAGGCATTGATACCCCCATTGATTCGGCGGAAGGAAAGAAACTGTTTGTCCGGGTTGCCGATGAGTTGCTGGACCGTGAGCGCCCTGGTCTCTACAACCAGGCTATCATGGATTTTGGAGCTTTGCAGTGTACTCCGGTAGCGCCCGACTGCCTGTTTTGTCCGCTAAACGATTCTTGTGTGGCGCGTCTGAAGGGGATTGCCGGCTCTTTGCCTGTGAAGCAACATAAAAAACAAGGTGACTAATCGTTATTTTAATTATATATATGTACGCATGGGCGCGTATACCTTTATACATAAGCGCAGCGGAAATGATATATGGAAAAATTTGTATGAACCGCCTTTGATAGAAACGGATCGTGAGTGGACGGAAGAGGAACTGTATGCATCGCCACAGTTTCGCGAGATGCTGGCCGGAGGAGAGGAGCCCATAGTGCGGCTGGTGCGGAAAGGGGTGAAGCACGTGTTATCCCACCGGGTGATTTACGCAAATTTTTATGAAGTGATTCTCCCTGAGAATTCGGCTTCTTTTGCGAAGTATCAGAGAATAAGCGTGGAAGATTTGCATAAATTTGCCGTATCGCGTTTGGTGAATCAGTTTTTTTCGCTAATTTTGGAGCCTAATAATTAAAAAGGAATAATAGAATGTCAGTAAATAAAGTCATTTTGATTGGAAATGTAGGAAAGGACCTGATGTGAGATATTTGGATACCGGCATTGCCGTTGCCACTTTCTCGTTGGCCACCACCGATCGTGCCTATACGTTGCAGAATGGAACACAGGTTCCCGAACGTACGGAATGGCATAATATCGTGTTATGGAGAGGACTGGCCCAAACTGCGGAAAAATATGTCCGTAAGGGCGACAAACTCTACATAGAAGGGAAAATCCGCAGCCGTTCATACGATGACCAGAATGGCATAAAACGTACCATTGTCGAGATTTTTGCTGATAATATGGAGATGCTGACCCCGCGTAACACCTCGCAGCAACCGGGTACAGGATATGTACCGCAGGCACAAGCGGTATCCCGGCAGCAGGTGTCTGCACAAGCGGCTCTGCAACAACAGCAAGCCTCGGATAATAGTCTGACGGACGATTTACCTTTTTAATTAAGAGAACTTGATGTTTAACTAAAACCAGATTCCTTGGACCCTGACTCGTATTTATGCCGCTTGGCGGATTTATTTGACGGTGTAACCGTAACAGCTCCTACCATGGGAGCTATCATAGCTATCTTGTTAGCTGTTTTATTGTTGTATGCCTCAGGCTTTGTGTCTGCTTCGGAAATAGCTTTCTTTTCCCTTTCACCTGTTGATTTAAGTGAGATAGAGGAAGGAAAACATACTTCGGACAGGCGTATCAGCGCCCTGCTGAATGATTCCGAACGCTTGTTAGCGACTATTCTTATCTCTAATAATTTTGTCAATGTAACCATTATCATGCTGTGCAATTACTTTTTTGCCAGCACCATACACTTTGGAAATTCCGTGATTCTGGAATTCCTGCTAATAACGGTTGTCCTTACTTTTCTGCTGTTGCTTTTCGGTGAAATCATGCCTAAAATTTATTCGGCACAGAACACGTTGAAGTTTTGCCGTAAGGCAGCTCCTGCCATTTCTTTTTTAAAGAAATTCTTTTCACCTTTGTCGGCATTGCTGGTCCGTTCTTCCTTTTTGGTGAACAGATGTGTGGCAAAAAAAGAATTATAATATTTCTGTCGACGAACTTTCACAGGCTTTGGAACTGACGGACAAGAGTGAGATTTCAGAGGAAAGCAATATTTTGGAAGGTATTATCCGTTTTGGTGAGGAAACGGCTAAGGAAGTGATGACTTCCCGGCTGGATATGGTGGACTTGGAAATCAATACTCCTTATTCCGATGTGTTGAAATGTATTGTGGAAAATGCCTATTCCCGTATTCCGGTATATGCCGAATCGCGGGATAATATAAAGGGGATTCTTTATATAAAGGATTTGCTTCCTCATTTGGGCAAGGGCGACAACTTTCGTTGGCAGACATTGGTCCGTCCTGCTTACTTTGTACCTGAAACGAAGATGATTGATGACCTTTTGCGTGATTTTCAGGCGAACAAGATCCATATTGCCATCGTTGTCGATGAGTTTGGAGGTACTTCGGGCATTGTTACAATGGAGGATATCATCGAGGAGATTGTAGGAGAGATTAATGATGAATACGATGATGAAGAGCGTACGTATGTGAAACTGAATGACCGTACCTATATATTCGAGGCAAAAACCTTGCTGTCCGATTTTTATAAGATTATGAAAGCTGATCCCGCTCTTTTCGAGAAAGTGGAAGGAGATGCTGACACTTTGGCCGGTTTGTTGCTGGAAATAAAAGGGGAGTTTCCTGTATTGCACGAGCGGTTAGATTATGGGAATTATCATTTTGAGGTACTTGAAATGAATACGCGCCGCATTTTGAAAGTAAAGTTATCGTTGACTCTTCCAGCTCCGTGGAAGAAGAAAAGAAATAGATTTTATTATGCCTTTATACCGTACTTATATCGAAGGGGAGTTTCTGCTTGGAATATGGAAGTCTGATGAAACAACGGAACAACTGCTGGCATCATTGGAGCATAAAGACTGGTATAGGGAGAATTGGCTGTTCTTTCCGAAAAACGGAAGCATGAATGGTTGTCGGTACGTGTGCTGCTGAAGGCTTTGTGTGGAGAAGAAAAGGAGATAGCTTATTACTCTTCGGGAAGGCCTTATCTAAAGGATGGAAGCCGGTATATCAGCATCTCGCATACTCGCGGTTATGTGGCGGTGGCGCTTCATTCTTCCTGTGAGGTGGGAATGGATATAGAGCAGTATGGAACCAGAGTGCGGAAAGTAGCTTCCCGTTTTATTCGTTCCGATGAAGAACCCGCAATGATGGAAGGAGATGAAGTTTATGCTTTATTGCTCCATTGGTCGGCCAAGGAGGCACTGTTCAAACTGATGGGAGTAGAGGAGGTGGATTTCATTCGTCATCTTCGTATTTTTCCTTTCAGCTTGTCGGAAGAGGGGGAGTTCGAGGCATGCGAATATCGTACAGGCCGGCAGGAACGTTATCGGGTCCGTTATGTCACTCATCCCGATTTTGTATTGACTTGGATTATAAAATAATGCTCAGGCGAATCACTTCGGCTGAGCACTCCAAATAAACTTGGCAGAGTTTACTTTAAAATAAATTTTCTTTTTACCTGATATTCTTTTCCGGACAGTGAAACGGAGAAAATAGCGGATGTGTTTAAAGGCATCCCTTACGTTCAGTGTTCCAAGCTCTTTCCTCGAAAGCTTCAGATTTGATAAATGCACAGGCAGGTCTTCTGACTCGTTTCCGCTATAAGCACCTTCCCGGAAATTATCCCAGTGGTTATTGGCATTTTGCTTATGCGTTTAGTGAAACATACAGCAGCGGGACTGTTCAGGATTCTCACCTTGATTCCCTTTTAATCATTCACCTCGGAGGGGAGATAAATGAACCGATGCACTGCAAAGATACAGTTTATATTTAAGAAAACAATTATCTTTCTTTATTTTTTGGAGCCTGTTTAAATTTTGAAGAAAATTTAGAAACAGCTCTTGTATCCTCTTATTCTTTACTCAATGTAAATATGAATTCCAGACCTCCACCGGGGGTATTTTTAGCGAAGATTGTTCCGCCATGCAGAATGACTGCGTTTTTTACAATAGCTAGTCCCAGTCCGGTACCGCCCAATTTGCGTGAACGTCCTTTGTCCACCCGATAGAAACGCTCGAACAAACGGCTTAGATGTTCGGGTCCTACTCCTACGCCTGTGTCCGAGAAACTGAAATAATAAAAACGTTCGTCTTCACGGAAACAGCGGATGGTTATGGAAATATGAGTTCCTGCGTATGCAATGGCGTTGTCTGTCAGATTCCGGAAGATGGAGTATAGCAGGGAAGAATTGCCTTGTATGGTCAGTCCTTCAGGCAGCATATTGTGGGCTGTGATCTGCTTTTCTTCCAGTTCCAAAGTTACTTCGTTCAGGATATTCCGCATCATGGTGGTGAGGTTTACCGGTTCTGTTTCGATCATGTTCGGAGCTTCTTCCATGCGGGTAAGTACGGAGATATCCCGTAACAGATGTGCCAGCCGGTTACTTTGTGCATAGCTTCTCTCCAGGAAAGCATTGATTTTCTCACGGGGCAGGGTAGGATTGTTTACTATGGTTTCCAGATATCCCTGTATGCTGCTTACAGGGGTTTTCAATTCGTGGGCGATATTCTGTGTCAGCTGTTTTTTCAGAAGTGCCTGTTCCTTTTCCTGAGTGATGTCATTGATGGAGATTTCAAAGCTGTCATCTTGAAAGATAATGCATTCCACGGCAAAGATACGTCCGTTTTTGTCTATGTTCAATGACATCCGTTTCTCTTCTTTGCCGATACTGCGTTCCTTGTTTTTTGTAATGAAACGGGTGATGGGCTGCAATTCGGGGATGGAGAAGATCTCTTCCGTAGAACTCAGATTTTTGTCCGAGATAAGGTTGGCGTATTGTGTGAACAGATTATTTACCAGAATCTCTTCTTTGCGGTGGTTGAATACGCCTAAGCCTTCGTGCGAGATCTGGAGATGGGTGATCAGTTTCTCGCGTTCGATATATAAATCTTCTTTTGCCTGATGCAGACGTTTGTAAATCTGGATGATATGTTGGGATATTTCGCCCAGTTCGTTTTTGGGAAAGGTATCCTGCATATCAGTGTCTATCGGTTCATTGCGGTCGGCTTTCATGGCGAATTGTTGCAATTTGGTGATAGACATTCCCAATTTATGTGTGAATCGGTAGAACACAATTATTAATATCAGGCTGATTATCAGTGTGAACCATACATAATGAGAGTCTGCTTTCAGGTGTCTCATCAGACTGACATTATAGGGAAGGCTGAACGAATGATATAGTCCAGATTAGGATAATACTTTGCCGAATAGAAAAATTCACCGCCCAGGCTTTCCGATTGTCTGTTAATGGAGTAGCCGCTGCCATAAATGATGGCTTCTTTTATTTCCTGACGGTTATGGTGGTTCTCGAAGTGGCTGGGATCTTTTTCCAGATTGTCATAAATTACAGTACCATTCTTATTGATCAGTGTCACGCGTAGATCTTCAAAGGTGTGTTCGCAAACATAGTCGTTCAATTGTTGAATATTCAGTGTATCCCTGCCACGGAGAAAATCATTCAGGCGGTCGTTGTAATTCTGGAGTTGTGTGTTCAGCAATTCTATTTTGTATTCCTTCTCCCTGCGATATTGGAATGCCATGAAACAGATGGCGAATGCTATGAATAAGGAAATTACCGACAAGAATAGTTTCTTGTTGAATGACAGGACGTGGCTGGATAATTTAATAGTCATGGAAAGGTACAGGTTAGGTTATTCGCATTCAAAACAGTATCCGTATCCCAGGCGGGTGACGATGCATTTTCCATATTCGCCTATTTTTTTACGCAGGCGGGTAATGTTGACGTCAATGGTACGGTCCAGCACATAGACTTCCTCCTGCCATACTTTAGCCAGAATATCTTCGCGTGAGAATACGCGGCCTTTGTTTTGTAACAACAGCAACAGGATTTCGAATTCTTTTTTTGTCAGGGAAATTTCTATACCGTCTATGCTGACTTTCTTCTTGGTGATGTCGACTAAAAGCCTTTGTACTGCAATTGTTCTTGCGCTTCTTTCCCTGTGTGGCTGGTGCGTCGAAGGACAGCCTTAACGCGTGCTATAACTTCGCGCAGTGAAAATGGCTTCGAGATATAGTCGTCGGCTCCCAGGTTGAACCCTGTTACGGTATCGTTTTCAGTATCTTTAGCAGTAATGAATATAATGGGAATAGAAGCAGTAGCTTTATTCTTTTTCAGCATGTTCGCCATTTTGAATCCTGATATTTCTCCCATCATCACATCCAGCAACAGCAAGTTGTATTGGGTCAGTTCCATCTTCAGGCTTCTTCGGCGGAGTTTGCCGTATCCACAAAATACCCTTCGTTTTCTAAATTGAATTTAAGAATCTCGCATAGATCTTCTTCATCGTCAACTACTAAAATGCGGTAATCATTCATATATCCATCTTTTTAATACTACAAAACTAATCTTTTCTGATCAGCATTGCAAAGATGGAGCATTTTTTATTACTATTTGATGAAACAAATATTACAAAAAGATTACATGTTATAAAATCGTTAAGTTTTCATCGCAGATTACACCATTTTAATGATTCTGCAATCATCCCGTCAGATGATAATTGGAACGCAATAAATTATGATTTCGTAAACTCTCCGGCTACCGGAATACTCATTTGGTAACGTATTTCTTTTTCACTTTTTCCGTGTCCCAAAAGGAACATCAGTTTGGTTAGAACGGATTCCACCGTACTGTCATAGCCGCTGATGACCCCTGCGTCCAGCAGATGGAGTCCGGTTTCATACCTTCCATTTCCACTGTTCCGGTAGAGCATTGGGAGATGTTGACAATGATGATTCCCCGTGAGGTGGCATCCCTTAGAAGTTCGATGAACCACGGCTTTTGCGGAGCGTTGCCCGAACCGTAGGTCTTTAATACCACTGCGCGTAATCCCGGTGTATGTAGGATATTGCTGATCATGTTTTCCTGGATGCCCGGAAAAGGGTCAGTATAATTACATTGGTATCATAAAGATAGTGTGGTTTTAATGGCAGATTGGGATCGGCTTTGTGAATACGGTCATATTCATATTTTATGTGGATGCCTGCTGTTGCCAGCGAAGGGAAATTGTATGAACGGAACGCATTGAAATTCTCCGCATTGATTTTTGTGGTACGGTTTCCGCGCAACAGATGGTTTTCGAAGAAGATGCATACTTCGGGTACAATAGCAGTGCCGTCCGGATGTTTGGCAGCGGCTATTTCTATGGAAGTGATCAGATTTTCCTTTCCATCGGTGCGCAACATGCCGATGGGCAGCTGGCTACCCGTCAGAATAACCGGCTTGCTCAGGTTTTCCAGCATGAAGCTGAGCGCTGAAGCGGTGTATGCCATGGTGTCTGTACCGTGCAGAATGACGAACCCGTCAAAATTGTCATAATTGTATTTGATGATCTTGACTAACTTGGCCCACAAGGCAGGTTCCATATCCGAAGAGTCAATGGGGGGATTGAACTGGTAAGAGGAGATGCGATAGTTGAACCGCTTCAATTCGGGAACATTGTCTTGTAACTGGTCGAAATTGAAGGCTTCTAGTGCACCTGTCTCAGGATTTCAATCATGCCGATCGTACGCCTGTGTATATTAGCAAAACGGAAGGATATTCACTCTGTGTCATGCGCTTTTCTTGTTTAATTTTGGCACAAAGATAGTAATTATGTGTAACTATGACAAAAATAAGAGAGGGAAATAACAAAATGTTTTTCTTTATAGGTGATAACTGCTTCTGCCAGATGCTGTGGATGGAAGAAGTAGAAAGATCAGGTATAAGATTATAGATCTTACTGCTGCAAGATATATAATCTTATACCTGTAAGGTATTATATTTTTCACTTGTATCGCCATGATCTTTCAGGTGAATTTTTGAAGAAGAGGATGTTACGAGTTGTGAAAGGTTAGTTTTTCAAGGCTTCCAGCAGCTTGTCCGCTGCTTTTTCCGTATCTCCGTCTTCTTCATCCAGCAAGGTCACGAATTTACTGCCGATGATGGCTCCTGCGGCATGAGCGGATGCGGTTTCGAAGGTTTGCTTATTGGAAATTCCGAAACCTATCATGCGGGGATTGCGTAAATTCATGTCGGCGATGCGTTGGAAATAGGCTTGTTTCTGTGCGTTGAAATCTTTTTGAGCACCGGTGATAGCGGCGGAAGATACCATATAGATAAAACCGTCGGTGTGTTCATCAATCAGGCGGATACGTTCTTCACTGGTTTCCGGAGTGATGAGCATGATTGATTCTCACATCTTGTTCCTCGGCTATGGAACGATATTCCTCCATATAATCTTTGAAAGGCAAGTCGGGATAATCACTCCGTCGATTCCCGTCTCCCGCAGGTGCGGCAGAAATCCTTGAATCCATATTGCATGATGGGATTGAGATATCCCATCAGCACCAGCGGAATCTGTACTTCTTTACGGATATCTTTCAGTTGGTCGAAAAGGAGCTTCAGTGTCATGCCGTTTTTCAAGGCGCGGGTGGCAGCGTGCTGGATAACGGGACCGTCAGCCATCGGGTCACTGAAAGGAATACCGATTTCAATCATGTTAATCCCTTTTTTTTCCAGGACTTGATGGTGCTTGCCGTACCTTCTAAGGTAGGAAAGCCTGCAACAAAAATAAATAGATAGGATGTCTTTTTGCTTGGTACTGAATAACTGGTTGATTCTGTTCATTGTATTTTTTGTTTTAATTGGTTTATAAATGTGTGGACGGCGGCGGCGTCTTTCAGAGCCGGAGCGGTCTCGAATCCGCTGTTCAGGTCGATGCCTGCCCATTGTTCATGCTTGAATTGCAACAAAAGGGAAAGACTGCCGGGACGGAGACCGCCACTCAGTAGGAAAGGCGTCTTTCCCCGATAGGCTTGCAGGATATTCCAGTTGAAGGGTTTGCCGGAACCGCCATATCCGGAGCAGGCAGTATCGAAAAGAAAGTAATCGCAAACGCCTCATAACAACCGGCGGATTGCAGGTCACTTTCCTGTGCTATGGAAAAAACTTTAATGACTCCCAGTCCGGTTGCTTTTAATTTGCGACATTGTTCCGGTGTTTCCCTGCCATGCAACTGGATATGGTGCAGACCGAATTCCTGTGCTTTCAGCAGGATGTTTTCGCTGCTTTCGTTGACGAAGACCCCGATCCGGTGGCATTGTTCCGGTAGGTATTCCGGACGATGTGATACGTAGCGGGCAGATTGGGGGAAGAAGATGAAGCCCATCCAGTCTGCTCCGGCTTGCTCTATGGCGCGTATGTTTTCGGGCTCGCGCATACCGCATACCTTGATAATCATTGTTGTTTCATCCTAACATTTCTCTAGTTGGGTTATAAATTCTTTTAAGGCTTCTCCCGGTGCGGGTGTTTTCATGAAGTTTTCCCCTATCAGGAAGCCTCGGAAGCCGGCAGCTCGGAGTTGTTTGACTGTTTCGGGGCTAGAGATGCCGCTTTCAGAGATCCGGAGCATTTCTTCGGGTAGTTTTTCCGCCAGACGGAAAGAGTTTTCCACCTCTGTGTGGAAGCTTCCCAGATTACGGTTGTTGACTCCCACCATGTCAATGTTCTCGTCTATATATTCCAGTTCTTGCTCGTTGTGGATTTCCAGTAGGACTTCCAGTTCCAGTTCATGGGCTTTGAGGGCTAGGGCTTTGCATTGCTCTTTCTTCAAAGCGGCGGCTATCAGAAGGATAGCGTCCGCTCCTACGATGCGTGCCTGATAAAGTTGGTATTCATCTATAATGAAATCTTTCCTTAGAATGGGAAGTTGCACGTGGGGGCGTGCCGAACGGATATCTTTCAGGCTGCCGCCGAAGTATTTTTCATCGGTGAGGTGGAAAGTGCGGAGCTCCGGCCGCTTCGTAAGCGGGAGGAATGGTATCTGCCTGTGCGTCTTCTTTTATCCATCCTTTGGAGGGAGAGCGACGCTTGAACTCGGAGATGATGCCGTAAAGAGAAGAGGCAAGACTGGCACGCATACTGATACGTGGCATGGGTTCGTTACAATTGTTTATCAGCATTTCTTTGCTGATGGCAGCCTTTTGCAGTTCGATCTCGATCTGCTTGCAGGCGATGATTTCTGTTAATATATCTGTCATTGTATGAGGCGTTTGGTAGTGGAATACCGGGTGTGTAGTCAACTGTTCAGTTCCACAAATTTTTTCAATGTATTCAATGCTTTTCCGCTTTCCAATGATTCACGGGCGATGGCCACGCATTCTTCTATCGGTTTGGCCGGTTCCATGGCTTGTATGGCAAAAGAAGCGTTAATCAGTACACAGTCTGTCTGGGCTTTGGTGGCTTTGTTCTCCAGTACGTTATGGAAGATTTTCGACGCTTCTTCGGGAGTGTTCCCACCATAAAGTTCTTCTTGTCTGGCGAGAGAGAAGCCTAGTTCGGATGGCTTGTAGATGGTTTCGTAGTGATTGGTCATCACTTTGAATTCATCGGTCAGTGAGATTTCGTCGTAACCGTCCAAATTGTTTACTACGGCAAAGCCAATGCCCAGTTTTTGGAACACGTTGGTATAAAGGCGCATTTGCGGCAGATCGGCGACTCCTAGAAGTTGGTAAGCCGGAAGACATGGATTAACCAGCGGACCTAGCAGGTTGAATATGGTACGTACTTGCAGTGCTTTGCGGACAGGGCCTACACTTTTCATGGCAGGATTGAACAACTGGGCATGCATATAGACCATTCCACATTCTTCCATAGAACAGGTCAGCTTATCCGGATTGTTCGTGAATTTTACGCCGTGTTGTTCGATGACATTGCTGGCTCCACTGACGGAAGTCGCGCCATAGTTGCCGTGTTTGGCAACGTGATATCCGGCTCCCGCTACAATGAAGCAGGCGCAAGTAGAGATGTTGAAGGTGTTTTTTCCATCACCGCCTGTACCCACAATGTCAATAGGGCTGTAAGCGGAAAAATCTATAGGTATGCGGGTGGTGAGCAATGCTTCACGGAAACCTATCAATTCTTCTACTTTGATGCCGCGCATTTGGAAAACGGTCAGCAGGGCGGCTATCTGTGCGTCGTTATACATTCCCCGGGTTATGTTGAGCAGCAAATTCTTTGCTTCTTTTCGGTTCAGTTCCTCGTGATTGAAGAGGCGGGATAATATAGCTTTCATATTTATTATGTACGGTTGGGGTTATGCGTTTAGAAAGTTGGCTATCATGGCTTTACCATCGGGGGTCAGTACGGATTCGGGATGAAACTGGATGCCGTGGATATCGTATTCTTTATGTTTCAATGCCATGACGAGACCTTCCTGGCTTACTGCGGTTATTTCAAGGCACTCAGGGAAACCGTCCGTATCTACCACCCATGAGTGATAACGTCCTACCGGCACTTCATCCGGCAGTCCGTTGAAAATGTAATCGGTTTTCTTTCCTTTGTCTTTTGATTGGTTCTTTTTAATTGAGATGGGGGTCTGTACGCCATGAAATACTTCGCTCAGATTGGTCAGTTTGCCGCCAAAAGCTTCTCCTATGGCCTGTTCTCCCAAGCATACACCCAGAATCGGTTTCTTGCCGGCATATCTTTTAATTACTTCGAGCAGCAGGCCTGCTTCTGATGGAATACCGGGACCGGGTGAAAGAATGATTTTATCGAATTTTTCCAATTCTTCCAGTTGGAAAGCATCGTTACGTAATACGGTAACTTCGGCTCCCAGTTCTTTTACCAAATGACTCAAGTTGTAGGTAAATGAGTCATAGTTGTCTATAATTACTGTTTTCATGATGATTCGTTTTTACATTTGTTCTGCCAGGATGATTGCTTTTTTAAGTGCTCCCAGTTTGTTGTTTACTTCTTGTAATTCGTACTCTTCATTGCTCTTAGCTACGATGCCGCCACCGGTTGAAACCATAGTTCGTTGTTGCGGCTGACGAATGTACGAATGGTGATAGCTTGGTTCAATGTGCCGTTCAGCCCGATAAATCCGATACAGCCGCCATAGGCTCCACGGCTGTGAGGTTCGTATTCGCTGATCAGCTGCATGGCTTTTACTTTCGGAGCGCCACTCAGGGTTCGGCCGGGAAAGTATCAATAAATGCTTTGATGGGATTGGCTTTGGGGTTCAGTTCGCCGCTGACCCGGCTTACCAGATGAATGACGTGGCTGTAATATTGAGCTTCTTTGTAAAATTCTACTTGTACATCGTGACAGTTGCGGCTCAAGTCATTGCGTGCCAGATCTACCAGCATTACATGTTCCGCATTTTCTTTGGGATCAGCCAATAGGTTGGCGGTGAGTTCAGCATCTATTTTCTTGTCTCCGTTGCGGCGGGTGGTTCCGGCGATAGGGTCGATGGTGGCACGCCCGTTTTCTATTTTACAATGGGTTTCGGGAGAGGAACCGAAAATACGGAAGCCTCCGAAATCGAAGTAAAATAAGTAGGGGGACGGGTTGATGCTGCGTAAAGCACGGTAAAGTTTGAAATCATCTCCTTCGTAACGTTGGATAAAACGGCGTGAAAGGAACGATTGGAAACATCGCCGCGCATACAGTGGGCAATGCCTTTGCGGATGTTCGCCTTATGCTCTTCATCGGTCAGGGTACTGGTGGTTTCGCCTACGGCACGGAAGTCGTAAGTGGTATAGTTACGGTTGTGGATCGCTTTTTCCACATAATCCAGATGGCTGTCCTCACCGTCCTGCAACATTTCCAGTAATAACATTTCGTTGCGGAAGTCATTGAAGACAATCAGGTATTTATATAAGATATACAACATATCCGGAGCATCGTTCTTAGGATCACGGCTGTCTTTTACATTGATATGTTCGAAATAGCGTACGGCATTGAAAGTGGTATAACCATACAGTCCGCAGTAGTTGTTGTATTCTCCGCTTACCTTGAAACGATTCAGAAAATCGGAGATCGCATGGTCTGCCCGGAAATGTTCGCTGATGGGATGTTCTTCCATGCTGCCGTCAGGTAGGTGGCAGTGGCTGTGCATGGTTGATTCCGATGCTGGCTACAGGATTCAGTCCGATGAAAGAACGGTTGTTCTCACTTCCATGATAGTCGGAACTTTCCATCAGTGCACTCTGTGGGAAAATGTCGCGCACTTTCAGATAGGTACTGACCGGTGTATGCAGGTCACCCAGTATGGTTTTGCATCGGGTGGTATAGGTAAAAGTTTTCATTGTTTCTTTTCTGTTTATAGTTGTCCGTATAGGATTTTTGTTCTCATGGGTTTCTATGTGTTATTGCAAGGAGGCCCTTGTGCCGGATTCTTTCAAGTAGGTTTCAATATCCTTATCTCCGCGTCCTGATACGGTGAGAACACTATATCCGTTGGCTTGAATCTCATTTTGTCCAATGCTCCCAATGCATGAGCCGATTCCAATGCAGGAATGATACCTTCCAGCCGGGTCAGTTCAAATGCGGCACGGATGGCTTCATCATCGTTTATGGCGAGTACCAAAGCGCGTTGCTGTTTGGCCAGATTGGCATGCATGGGTCCTATGCCCGGATAATCCAGACCGGCAGAGATGGAGTAAGGTTCCTCTATTTGTCCGTCCTCGTTTTGGATAACCAAGGTCTTTGCTCCGTGGATAATTCCCATTTTCCCCAGTTGGATGGTAGCGGCCGAGAAACCGGTGTCTATACCTTTGCCTCCTGCCTCGGCCAGGACAATCTGCACACGTTCATCATCTATATAGTGATAAATGGTTCCTGCCGCATTGCTTCCTCCTCCTACACAAGCCATCAAGTAATCGGGATATTCCCTTCCTTCCTGTTCTTTCAGCTGCTTTTTGATTTCTTCGCTGATAACGGATTGCAGACGTGCCACCATATCAGGGTAGGGATGAGGCCTACGGTAGAGCGATGACATAGTAAGTATCGGCAGGGTGGCAACACCAGTCGCGGATGGCTTCGTTTGTAGCATCTTTCAGTGTCATGTTGCCGGAAGTGACCGGGCGGACTTCGGCTCCCAGCATTTTCATTTTTTCTACATTGATATGCTGGCGTTCTACATCGGTCTTGCCCATGTAAACAATGCATTGCATGTTCATCAAAGCGCATACTGTAGCGGTGGCCACCCCATGCTGTCCAGCTCCGGTTTCTGCAATGATACGTTTTTTCCCCATACGTTTTGCCAGTAACACCTGTCCGATGGCATTATTGATTTTATGTGCTCCGGTGTGGTTTAAATCTTCACGTTTCAGGTAGATCTTACAGCCATATTTCTTGCTTAGCCGGTTTGCCAGGTAAAGAGGTGAAGGGCGTCCTACATAGTCGCGTAGTAACTGGTGGAATTCTTGTTTGAATCCTTCACTTTCCAATACTTTGGAATAGGCATTCTGCAATTCTTCCACACAGCGGTGAAGGATTTCGGGAATATACGCCCCTCCAAATTCGCCATAATAACCTTCTTTGTTTACCTGATAAGTTTTCATTGTCGTTCTATATTTTAATGTTAATTGCACTAACGAAAAAGGCCTGTCGTAAGTACGACAGGCCTTCAGTTTGAATATCCTTTAGAATGTCAGGTATATATACATGGTCTGGTTCCCTTACGACTTGTTTAGTTGTAAGAAACGCCACCAATATGTATTTACCATGATTCTATTCATAAAATCTGTTTTTATTTTGGGGCAAATGTAAGCGTTTTGTTTTAAACTCCAAAGAAAAACTTACTTTTTTTTTATTTATTTGCAGCTTCGTGTATTTTCCCTTTCACTTCTTCCACTTTCTCACCTACTTTTCCGGCTACTTCACTGCTTACTTCTTCTGCTTTATGTTTTGCATGATGAGCCAGGTCTTTTGCATCTTCTTGTAAGTCCTGAATGGCATCATACACGTCTCTTCTCAATTTGCGACCTCTGTTGCTGTGCGCAAAACAACTTAATGCACTGCCGACCAGCGCTCCTAGTGCCAGTCCGGCAAAGAATTTTCCATTATTCATAATCTTATTACTTTAAATTGGTTTTATAAATGAACATTTCGGGTGGCGGAATGGTTTTAATACATCAGTTAATAAATCATTAAAATGAAGTGTATGAAACGTAAACTTTGGATAAGAATAGGTGCCGTGTTGTTGGCAGGATTGCTGTTATGGTGGCTCTTTTGGGCTATTTTGATCGATGAGGACGAGAATGAACAAAGTCTGCCTGAAACAGAACAGATAGAGTGATTTGTCATAAGACAAAAGGATGATCTTCAGGCATGGGTACGAAAGAATAGATTGGAATAGTCGGTATAACATTCTGTTTGCTAAGTCTATAGAACAATAGAATTAGTTCTAAGTTTATGGCAGGAAAATTTGTTTTGGCTTTCTTTTTTTGTTCTTTTTGTTCTTCTGTCTGAAAATTAATATCCATTTTGCATCTGTCTTCTCAGAAATAATCAGTATATTCGCTTCATTAACCAATTAGACATGATTGAATATGAAAACAATGAATTATTCTATAATCAGATGTATCTGTGCATTGGTCATCGGTGTGTTGCTGGTGGCATGGCCTGAGGCTGCCATTCTTTATCTGGTTATTACAATCGGTGTGTTGTTTCTAGTACCGGGACTCTTTTCTTTATCCGGGTATTTGATTCGTGGCAAGCAGGATGGCAGTCGTTTTCCTATTGCCGGGGCTTTGGCAGCCTTTTGTTCGGATTATGGCTGATGATTATGCCGGCATTTTTTGTCGGTATCCTGATGTATGTGCTGGGTGCTGTTTTGGTACTGGCGGGAATCAGTCAGATTGTGAATTTATCTGCTGCGCGTAGTTGGACGGTGGTACCGGGAGGTTTCTTTGTGATACCTGTGTTGGTGCTGATTGCAGGTATTGTGGTATTATTTAATCCATTTACGGCTGCTGCTGTTCCATTCATCATTCTGGGAGTGAGCAGCATTGTATACGGACTGTCCGATTTGATAAACATCATCCGCTTCCGTCAGAAGAAAGAACCGGGGATGCCTGAAATAGAGGATATTACTCCTATAGAAGAGATAAAAGACTAATCCGATTGATATGAAAACACGAGGAAGCTATATTTTATATCTTTTGATTTTATGTGTGGTTGTAGGTTGTAAGGGAACTTCTTCACCTTTCCACCGCGTCCGAAACGGATGAGTATGCCGGAACATGTGAGGGGGAAAAAGCGAAAGCTATTTTTATGGGTGGATTATAAAAGAGGACGTAAGATAACGGACGGGACTCCGATAAGAACGGTAAAGGTTTATGCGGATGTTCATGCCGATGGAAGTCTGAAAGTGCTTTCCTGGTGTAAAAAGCAGCCGATGAAGGTAGAAAATTACTTATTGAAAAGAGTGGAAGTTTACCGGATCAGGAAAGAAATATTCGAAGGGGGATATCTGAAACCGGGGGAACAGTATTTGCAGTTACGCTATCTGCCGGGAGAGATGAAATAATATGTTGTAGGAAGCATTGAAATTCGTAGGAAAAAGGTTTTTGTTTCTTTTATATTTCATATCTTTGTGTAACACAAATTGTTAGAAATATGAAGAAACAAATCTTATTGTCTTGTGCACTTGCCTGGGCTGTGATGGCAGGTGCTGAAACGATTGACATTACTACTTTCCGTTATGCCGGACCCTACGTTGTACAGGCTCCTTTTCAGGTGGACAGCGTGGATGTGAATTCAAAGACTTTTGTATCCGGACGTCTGTTGGATACTCATCTTTCTGTGGACGTATTGCAACAGGGAACTTTATTTACAGGCGGGGTTTTGCCGGGAAGTGACTCGGGATATGCCTTGCACATGATGGGTTTTGTGTTGGAGAATACTCGTTATGCCACAGCCAAGCTGAAGATTGACGGGCTGAAAAGATACCAGCTTTATGTAGATGGAAAGAAGCAGGAAGGAACTGAACTCGCTTTGGAGCCGGCCACCCATTCTGTAGTTATTAAATATCTTTCTGAAGCAGGGAAAACAGATTCCTTGAAAGTGAGTGTGGATACGGATCAAGAGGGAAGCATTTCACTTAAGCAAGATAACAAAAAGCTATATACTTTGGCGGATGTGTTGCATGGAACTCGTTTTGCCGGAGTAGGGCTTTCCCCTGATGGCAGTATATTTGATTGCCAATTATCGTACGACTTATCGTAGTGGTCGGTCGGCCGGTAGTACGCGCATTACTGAACTTGCCAGCGGTAAGGTTTTGGCGGAGCGTACTGAGAATATGCAATGGATGCCTCGTTCTAACCGCTATTATTATACCGTACAGGGGTGGATGGCAGACAGCTGATAGTTGTGGATCCGCTTACCGGAATGGAAACTGTGTTGGTGAATAAATTACCTGACGGGTATTTCCAGTTCGCACCTACGGAAGACTACCTGCTTTTCACCATGACCCAGGAAGGTCCGAAAGAACGTAAAGAAATTTATGAGGTTCTGGAACCGGATGACCGCCAGCCGGGATGGCGTAACCGTTCTTATCTGGCTAAGTATGATTTGAAGACCGGTTTGTTGCAGCCACTGACTTTCGGTTATCACAATGTCTGGGCTGCCGATATTTCCAATGACGGCCGGTATCTTTTGATGATGACCAGTCAGAGCCGTCTGACCAAGCGTCCTACTACTTATTCTCACTATATCGGTTGGATATGCAGACTTTACAGGCGGAACTGCTGATAGATAAAGATGGTTTTATCAGTGGAGCCCGTTTTCACCTGACGGAACGCAGGTATTGGTATCCGGCTCGCCTGAATGCTGGGTGGAATAGGGAAAATGTAAAGGAGGGGCAGACTCCGAGTATGACGGACGGTCAGCTTTATTTGCTGAATATAGCTGATAAGAGAGTCACTCCGCTGACGAAAGATTTTAATCCCAGCGTACAGCGTGCCGTGTGGAATAAGGTCGACGGGCAAGTCTATTTCACGGCCGAGAACCGTGACTGTTACAGTTTGTACCGGATGAATCCCGCTGATGGGAAAATTCAGCAACTGGAGGTTTCAGAAGATTTGGTCAACTCATTCTCATTGGCGCAAAATGCTCCGGTTATGGCCTATTATGGACAGAGCGCCTCAAATTCCGACCGTTTATACACCATGAATACCAAAAAGATGAAATCATCTTTGTTGGAAGACTTAAGTAAAGACATATTGAAAGATGTGGAGCTGGGCGAATGCAAGGCCTGGAGTTTTACCAATTCTCGTGGTGATACCATTTATGGTCGTTATTACCTGCCGCCTCATTTTGACGCCAACCGGAAATATCCTATGATTGTGAATTATTATGGTGGGTGCAGTCCGGTCAGCCGTAATTTCGAAAGCCGTTATCCGCATCATGCATACGCGGCATTGGGCTATGTGGTGTATGTGATAGAACCTAGCGGTGCTACCGGTTTCGGACAGGAATTTTCTGCCCGCCACGTCAATACAGCTGGGGAAGGGGTGGCACAGGATATCATAGAAGGTACAAAGCAGTTTTGTAAAGAACATGCTTTTGTCAATGACAAGAAAATAGGCTGTATAGGTGCATCCTATGGCGGCTTCATGACACAATACTTGCAAACACAGACCGATATTTTTGCAGCGGCCATCTCTCATGCCGGTATCAGTGATCATACCAGTTATTGGGGGGAAGGATATTGGGGATATTCGTACAGTGAAGTTTCCATGGCGAATAGTTATCCGTGGAGCAATCCTGATCTTTTTGTAAAACAAAGCCCGTTGTTCAATGCGGACAAGATACATACGCCTTTGCTGTTCTTGCACGGTGATGCGGATGTGAATGTACCGGTGGGAGAGAGTATTCAGATGTTTACAGCACTGAAGTTACTGGGGCGCGAAACGGCTTTTGTGGCTGTAACGGGACAAGATCATCATATTGTAGATTATGGCAAGAGGATTCAGTGGCAGAATACGATCTTTGCCTGGTTTGCCAAATGGTTGCAGGATGATGCGACTTGGTGGAACGCTATTTATAAGCCGAAAAACTTATAACTTTTATATAGGTGTAAGAGACTTTGGAATGTTAGTATGTATAAGCTTATACGTTGGTATGTGTAGGCTTATACGTACTAACGTCTGACCTTACACATACTAACGTGGGCTTGAGTCTGTTTCATCTTATCCGTTTTCCCTATACTGTTTCGGTGACATTCCTGTATATCTTTTAAAGTATTTCCCAAAGAATGAGATGTCTGGGAAATTAAGTGAATAGGCTATTTCCTGAATGGTAAGGTCTGTGGATTTTAGTTTGGCTTCCGCATCTGTTATCACTAGTTTGGCGATGATATCTGTAACAGTTTTTCCCGTAATCTTATTGACAGTAGTGCTGAGGTGCTGAGGGGATATATGAAGCAGGTCGGCATAAAAAGCTACACTCCGTTCTTTCGTATAATGTTTGATGATATATTGGACCAGGCGTTTCACAATTTCTTCTCCACGGTTGAAAGTACGTGTAGTTACATTGGTGTTCTGATGAATGCTGCCTACACCGTGCAATATAGTGAGCAGCATGGTGCTGATTAACTCTTTATTGGGCTTGGCTCCCATACGTTTCATTTTTATCAGCAACCGGAAATAGTCTTGAAACAACTCGGTTATTTCGGGACGCAGAGGGATAATGGGCGTGTCAATCAGGGCTGAAAGATAGTTCATGGTGGAATTGAAGAGATTTATTCCGTTCAGCAACTCTTTGTTGAATCCTATCAAGTACAGACGACAGTCGGGACTTTGCCGGTGAACATGTACAAAGGTTTCTGGCAGAATAGTGACAATGTCGTTCTTTTGTATCTTGTGTTCAGACAGATGGATCGTTATGTCACATTCACCTCGCAGGCACAGAAGGAACAAGCATCCTTCCATTCGTTGCGGGTAGTGGTAAATAACGGCCTAATGATCCTGTCATGTCAATTTCTGCAACGAAATCCTTATTCGATTTAAATAAGTTAATGTCATCTATATACTTCATAAAAATAAAGAAGGTTTTGATTATGCACCACAAATATAGGGCAGTTAGAGCAGATAACAAAGAAAATGCTTAAAAATAGACTAATATATCTTACTGTTAGCACTTGTACGCTTTTAATAATTATAAGAACTTTGCAGCGAAACTAATAGTGAAGATAAACAGTATGAAAGGTAAAAATTTGTCTATTATGGCAATGATTGCGGCAGTGTTCTGTTCTTGCGGACAGCAACCTGCACAAGAACGCGGTCCTCGTCCCGTGAAATTGGCGGAAGTGACCTCGTTAAGCAGGATCGAAAAATCGTATTCAGGTGTTGTGTCGCCTGATCAGTTCAGTGACTTGGCATTTAAAATGTCCGGTCCGCTGGTAGCAATGAATGTACTCGAAGGACAACGGGTGAAGAAAGGACAGGTAGTGGCCGAAATTGATCCGACAGATTACAAACTGGATTATGACGCTAAGAGGGCTTCATTCCAAAAGGCGTCATCACAGATGCAACGCGCAGAGAAACTGTTGGCCAAGAATGCTATTTCCATGCAAGAGTTCGAAACGACCCAAGCTTCGTATACCAATGCCAAATCGGCATTTGAAAATGCGCAAAACACATTGAATGACACCAAGCTACGCGCTCCATTTGATGGCTTTATCCAAAAAAAATATGTTGAAAACTATCAGCGTGTACAGCCAGGACAAGGAGTGGTGTGTTTGATTAATCCGGCTAAATTGCAAGTGGAGTTCACTATCCCCGAAACGAATATTTCTTATGTAACTTCTCCTTCTACTATTTACGTAGAATTTGATGCCTATAAAGGAAAATTATTTCAGGCAAAAGTAAAGGAGTATGTAGAGGCTTCTCCCGATGGGGCAGGAGTTCCTGTATTCCTTTACATTGATGATCCGGAATTTGATTTGAAAAAATATAAGGTATCGGTGGGCTTTTCTTGCCGTGTTATTGTCAATATTGAGAATGATGTGGTAAAAGAAGGAATTACAGTGCCTTTGTCCGCTGTAGTGTTTGATAATAACTTGAATAGCAAGATCGTATTTATATATAATCCGTCTACACAGAAAGTAGAACTGCGTAAAGTCAGTGATGAGGGAATTATTGTAGGACGTAACGACCTGATAGTATCCGGAAATATTGAACCGGGCGAACAGGTTGTGTCTGCCGGAGCGTCTTATCTGGTAGATGGCCAGCAAGTAAAAATATTAACAGAATAAAAAAGGAGAGAGCATATCATGAATATTCCAAAATATTCTTTGGAGAACCGGAAGGTTATCTATTTCTTTTTGGCTATTTTGTTGATAGGCGGAGTAATCTCCTTCTTCAAGCTGCCTAAGAAAGAAGATGCGCCTTTCGTGATAAAGACTGCGGTATTGGTTACCCAGTATCCGGGAGCGAATCCACATGAAGTGGAGAAACTGATTACGGAACCGATTGAACGTGAAATTCAGTCCATGACAGATGTATATCAGATTAAATCGGAATCTTATTTCGGACTGTCTAAGATTTCTATTGAACTTCAGCCTACGATTGATCCGGATTATATGCCTGTAAAATGGGACGAATTACGTCGTAAAGTGGCGAATATACAACCCAAGTTGCCCAGTGGGGCGTCTACCATTACTGTAAATGATGACTTTGGTGATGTGTATGGTATTTATTATGCTTTGACAGCTGATGAGGCTTCTCGTATACCGATTTGCGTGACTGGGCACAGCGTATCCGTACTCAGTTGACCCCGATTGAGGGAGTACAGAAAGTAATGTTATACGGAGAGCAGACCGAAGTGATTAATGTCAAGATATCT
>ENA-OQMZ01000159-OQMZ01000159.1-human-gut-metagenome-genome-assembly--contig:-NODE-159-length-28390-cov-7.182288_pt1 | contig 28390 bp, 34 predicted proteins | sample MGYA00242621_ERZ504862 | MGnify/ENA primary metagenome ERZ504862 (study PRJEB26092, sample SAMD00036393) | human gut metagenome | host: Homo sapiens | study: EMG produced TPA metagenomics assembly of...
GGAAATCCGGATTGCAAGAAACTGGAAGTCCGGAACGCAAAAAAATAGAAGTCCGGACTGCAAGAATCTGGATGGAAGTAATACTAAGATAAATAAGACTGAAAAGAATCATACTGATAAGAGTAAGAGCAATACTCCCGCTTTGGAAGAAAAATTCGGTCTGTATGGGAGATTTAAAAATGTTGTTCTGTCGGAAGCTGAACTGCAGGAGTTGATGACGCTATTTCCATGGGATTATCAGAAACGGATTGATCATCTTTCTGTTTATATGAAATCCAGTGGAAAAGAGTATCAGAATCATTTTGCAACAATCTGTCTTTGGGCAGAACGAGATGGAGCCAGGGCAGGAATGGATAAATATGAATTTCAGGAAGGAGAAAGCCTGTGATGGAAAATAAAGTAACAGCAGATTATCTGGATGAAGAGGGATGTCTTCATTGTGGTATCTGTGGAAAAAGAAAACAGATGAAAGTTAGTCTGATGGGATTTGAGCATGTAGTGTCCTGTTTGTGTGAATGCGAGGTAAAAGCCAGGCAGGAACTTGATGAGAAGATGCAGCGGGAAGAAGCACAGCGGCAGCTTTATCAGAGAAAATCCGTCGGACTTCGGGAAAGAAGATTCTGGGAATGGAAATTTGAAAATGACAATGGAAGCAACCAGAAGATACTAATTGCCAGGCAGTATGTAGAAAACTGGACAGATATGAAGAGAAAAAATGTAGGATTGCTTCTGATGGGACCAGTTGGAACCGGGAAGAGTTTTTTTGCAGGCTGTATAGCAAATGCACTTTTGGAACAGGGAGAACGTGTCATGATGACAAATTTTTCTAGGATCTTAAATGAAATGACCAGCTATCAGGTAAATAAGAACCAGATCATACAAAATCTTGTGGATTATCCGTTGCTGATTATTGATGATTTAGGAATAGAACGAAATTCTGAGTTTGCTTTGGAGCAGGTTTATAATGTGATAGACAGCCGTTATTGTAAAATGCTTCCGCTGATCGTAACAACGAATCTGGGACTGAATGAAATGAAATCTACAGATTTGGATACTGCCCATCAGCGCATTTACAGCAGAATACTTGAAATGTGTGTTCCAATCTTAAAATGGAGTACAGTTTATAGTAGTGTATAGCGTGTACCAAGTTATAATTATGGGGTTGAAAATAACAGTATACACAGATAATGTGGAAAAATGTGTATGACGTTTATATAGAAAATAACATTGAAAAAGAAATTCAAGAATGGGTAAATTCATTAAATTTAAAATAGAATAATAATTACATGAGTGACAGAAGATAAGAATCTGAATTCCCTGTCACTTTTATATTATTTGATAAGAAAAAAGAACTGGTTTATATCCGATAAGAATATAGACTGGTTCTTATTTTTAATATGCTATTATATACACAGGGAGTCGGGGAATGTCGAACTATAGCAAGCCGGAAAAGAAAGCATTGATATCGGTATGAAAGAGTTTTGCAAGTGCAACTAATTCAGATGCCTTAATGTTCATGCGATTTGTTTCCAGTTTGGCATAGGTACTTTTGGTGATGGAGATACCCATAAGATTTAATTTTGCAACTACTTGGTCTTGAGTCATATTGTTTTTATATCGAATTGCTTGGATATTTTTACCAATATCCATATCTGGTCTAATCTTTTGCATAATGATGAACTCCCCTTATAAAATAAAAAGTTTCGTAATACAGAAACATATATATTGATTCTAAAGAATTTAAATTTTATAATGTTTCGTAATAAGGAATTATTTTTAACAGGAAGAGGTAAAAGTATAATGGATGTGGAGATGGAAAAGAGAAAATTTTTAAATCTATGTGGCAAAAGAGATCGAGCATTATTGTCAGGTGAAAAAAGAATGACATTGGGGGATATGGAACGATTGACATATCTGACAGAATTTTTTGAACTGGAGAACTATGGAATCGCCTTATGGAAAGAATTTGGTGATGATGTAAAAGAGCCATTTGAAGCGATGATGAAAATGTTAGATGAGCCGGAGTGCATAGAAGATCGATGGCTTGATGACGAAGCAAAAGGGGAAAAGTGGTTGTTAGAATTTCAGGAACTGGCATTAACGGAAGAATACAGGGAATGGATTCGAAATTATATTGATAAAAAATATGAAGAAAGAGGATTACCATATCCGACAGGAGCAGACTTCGATTAAGAGGTCTGCTTTTTTCTGGTCTTTTGGGAGGTGATAAGAGGTGGAAGTAAGTATTTATGAACTCTTGGCGGCAGCAAGAGAATCGGCTAAATCTGATTATATAAAAGGGGACAGCATTTTGTGTGAGAAGAGATTTCATCCAGATACCCATTACATGGTAGAAATAGAACTGCTGAAAAATGATAACAAGCTGGGGAAAAAGGGCAATTATATACGGAAGTTTTTGACAGAACCGGAGTATCTTCCCATTTTACAAAAGCAGGAAAAACATCTCATAAAAATAAAAAGACAGGCAATTGTTCAAAAAGGAAACTTGCGATATATCCCTCCCCCGGACAGGCTGGACCGCCGCCGGGAGAGGGATCTTTTATAACCGGCTGGGAAGGAACAGTAGTGTTCCTCTGGCGATAGTGGTATAAAAAAGCCAGATTTTCCGCAGGTTTTGGGACGCTGGAACATAGAAAAGTGTTCACGAATGGCACTTTTGCAACGATCCGTTGCAGCAGTGACAACATTTTTGACCTTACGTTAAACAGAAAAAATGAAAGGATGTGATTGCGATAATCATAGGAATTGATCATGGCTATTATGCCATTAAAACAAGACAAGTGTCTTTCCCAAGTGGAATTATTGGGTATGATTACGAGCCGTATACCATGCAGAATGTTCTGCAATATCAAGGAAAGTATTATGTCTGCGGTACGGGAAGACAGACGCTGGTAAAAAATAAAACGTCAAATGATAATTATTATCTGCTGACGTTGGCAGCCATTGCAGAAGAAATCAAGCATCGGAAAGCGGAACGAAAGACAGAGGTAATTCTGGCTGTTGGACTTCCGCTTTCAAGTTTTGGAAGAGAGAAACAGGGATTCAGGGAGTATCTGTTGCGGAAAGAGCAGCCAGTGCGATTTTTATATGAAAGTGAGTTATATGAGATAACAATAAAAGATGTGAAACTGTTCCCACAGGGATACTCTGCGCTTGCTCTGCATCCAGAGTATCTGAAGAATGAACCGTCTGTTCTGCTTGTTGATATTGGTGGCTGGACCGTTGACCTTATGAGGCTGGACAATGCTGTTCCGAATGCAGCAACGTGCAGAAGTCTGGAACTTGGAGTAATCCGATGTATTGATGAGACAGCAGAACAAGTGCGTAGAAATACCGGACTGTCTGTGACAGAAACTCAAATTGAGCGTGTGCTTCGGGGAGAATCTTGCAGTATGGCAGAAGAGGCCAGACGGATCATACAGGAAAACGGACGGAAATATATAGAAAGAATACTGTCTGCGGTGACAGAATCCGGGTTTGATCTCCGGGCAGTACCCACCGTATTTATGGGGGGGAGGCTCTGCAATTTTAAAACGCCACGTGACCACACAGGACGCGATTTGCCGCCCCGTTTTTATAGAGGACGTCCATGCCAACGCAACAGGGTATGAACGGATTGTACAGCAGATGTGGGCGAGATGACACGCCCTGTGTATTCGTTCCGCCCGAATCTGAAAAAACCAGAACACCAAAGGGCATGGGAGAAATTTCAAAGTGTTCCAGAAGGGCAGAAAAGCCAGTATCTGGTTCAGGCAATTCTGGAAAAAGAGGATCGAAAATGGCTGGAAGAAGTCATTCAAAAGACGATAAAAGAAAGTGTTCGAGAATTAGGAATATGTGGCACTACGGAACAATCGACAACGAACCCATCATCGGAAGAAATACCAGATCAGATGATGGATTTTCTATCTCAAATGGAAAATTTGTAAAGGGGGTGAGGCCTATGATTGCACGATACATACATTGTTGGATCTGCTGGGGGTAAGGCATAAAATGCATCGTTATCTTTGGTGGGTATTGTGAATAGCTTTCCATGCGGCTTTGGAGTATGTTGTGTGTAGCGAAAGAGAAAGGAGAAAGGTTATGGCAGAAATGAAAAATATCTGCGGAAAGATCCCGATGGACTTACATGAGAAAGTAAGAGAAGAGATTGAACTCACAGAAAGCAGCACACAAAAATTTTTACAACAGGTCATTGAAGAACATTTCAACAGACTGGAAGGAAAAGGAGAAATAAGCATGGGAGCAGTAAGAACAGTAGCAGTACAGGTATCAGAGGAATTATTCCAGAGATTAAAAGTAGTCATCGGAAAGAAACACATGAAACAGAAAGACTTCTTAATTCAGATTATAGAAGAAGCACTGGAAAAGGCAGAGCCGAATGGCAAAGCAAAGATCAGCCTGAAGAATCCGAACAGACAATTGGAGAATTGGGAACAGAAGAAACACAACCGGAAGAAAGCACTGAGCCGGAAAGGGACAGCGAACCAGAAGAGGAAAGCGAACCAGATGGAGAGAGCGAACCGAAAGAGGAAAACGAACCAGAAGGGGAGAGTGAACCGAAAGAGGAAAACGAACCAGAAGGGGACAGCGAACCGGAAGAGGAAACTGAACCAGAAAGAGAAACTGATCTGGAAGAAGAAACCAAAACAGAAGAACCAACAGAATGGTAACCAATTGATACAGAATAACGAAGGGCGGTATGAGAAATCATGCCGCCTGTTTTTATCAGCAAAAAGGAGGTTGATAGCCGCAACCATTCAATTTTTTGATCTCTTTAGCGGAATCGGGGGATTCCGTGAAGGCTTAAGACGGGCAGGAAACTTTGTCTGTGTCGGACATTGCGAGGTGGATACTTATGCGGATAAGAACTACCGATTGCTGTTTGACACAGAAGGGGAGTGGTATTGTAGTGATGCAAGAACAATTGAACCAGAACGAATGCCAGATTTTGATTTACTCTGTGCAGGATTTCCTTGCCAGGCATTCTCTATCGCCGGAAAGCGAGAAGGATTTGCTGACGCAAGAGGAACTCTCTTTTTTGAAATTGCCCGGATTCTTGAAGCTAAAAGACCATCGTATTTTATCCTTGAAAATGTTCCCGGTTTGTTATCGCATGACAAAGGCCGGACGTTTTGCACCATCCTCAGTACGCTTTCTGAACTGGGGTATCATGTCGAATGGAAAGTGCTTAACAGCAAGGATTTCGGAGTCCCCCAAGCAAGAAAGCGGGTGTATATTGTCGGATATCTTGATTTCCGATGTGCCGGAAAAGTATTACCTGAACCAGAAACAAATGGAGCAGCTCTTGTTCAAATCCGGGCAGGAAGTCAGGGAAAAAGAGTCTACAGTCCAAAAGGATTAAGCTGTACCCTGACATCACAAGCCGGAGGAATGGGTGGAAAGACAGGATTATATGATGTGGGTGTTCCAATTAAAGAAAATACAAAGCTCGGCTACAAACTTGCAAGAGAGGGTGACAGCATCGATTTAGGCTATGCGAATCTCAACAGCAGGAGAGGAAGAGTCGGACATCAGATAGCACACACCCTGACTACAGGTATCCAACAGGGAACACTTCATTTTGTAGATTTGTCTCCGCCACCACTGGTAACTGAAGAATGCAAGAAGCCTTAATACCCGACAATGTGGAATCCATAAATACAAAGGAGAATGTTCCGGCGTATTAAGTGAAGAAGGGGCAAGAGCAGTCCTTACACCAGCCAAAGAAAATGTCCGTCAGAACGGCAGACGCATGAAAGAACCAGAAGAACCGATGTTTACAATTACTGCAACCGATCGTCATGGCATCTTGTATCACGGAAGAATAAGAAGATTAGTTCCAAGGGAATGTCTGCGACTGCAGGGGTATTATGATTGGCAAATAAATAAAATCATAGACAGCACTTCTGATGCACAGCTTTATAAACAGGCTGGAAACGGAGTAACTGTCAATGTTATCGAGGCAATTGGCAGATTGTTACAAAAGGCAGACTCCGAACTCAACACACAGGAAGTGTCTGAGAAAGGAATCCATTAGGCATGATCGGTATAAAAGACCAATACTTTGGCACAGAAATCGAGATGACAGGAATTACCAGACAACGTGCTGCAGAAGTTGTTGCTGAAATGTTTGGAACAGAAGCATATTATGACGGCACTACTTATGGAGTCTGGTCAGTGATAGATTTGGAAGGAAAAAAGTGGAAATTTATGTCTGATGGGAGCATTTATACACAACGAAAAGTATACGGTCGAATTGTAGACGCAGGTGGAGAATATTCAACAGAAATGGTATCTCCGAAATTATCCTATGATGAAATGGGTAAGTTACAGGAAGTAGTACGATGTCTGCGACAGCATGGCGGTTTTGTAAATGAGTCCTGTGGTCAGCATGTTCATGTAGATGCATCGAATCATACACCGCAGAGTCTGAAAAATGCACTGACAATTATGTATGCAAAGGAAGATATTCTGTTCAAAGCACTGAAAGTGCAGGAGAGAAGAGCAAATAGTTATTGTCAGAGGGTGCGACCGGAGGTATTGGAGAAAATCCGAAAAATACCAAATAAATCAATCACAATGGACCGAGTAAGAAATGTCTGGTATGGAGGCAGGGATGGAAGTCATACCCATTATGATCATACCCGTTATTATGCTCTGAATCTTCATGCTGTGTTTTCAAAAGGAACTTTGGAATGGCGCTGTTTTGAAAGCACACTTCATGCAGGAAAGGTAAGAGCAAATATTACTCTGGCATTAGCCATTTCCGCACAGGCGATCAATCAGAGATCGACACAGATGAAAAAGACACTGATATCAGAAAATCCAGCATTTACATTTCGTACATTTTTATTGAGACTTGGGTTAATTGGAGACGAATATAAAAATGTCCGAAAACATTTGCTGGCAAATCTGGATGGTGATCTTGCGTGGAGATATGATAAAAGCACGTATGAGTGTTTGAAGAAAAATCAAAGGACAGAAGGAGTCAGATAGAGGTGAGAAAAAATGGAAGATAGATATTACTTCGCTTATGGCAGCAACATGAATCTGGAGCAGATGAAGTACAGGTGTCCGGCTGCGGAAGTTGTGGAAAATGTCCGGCTTGAAGATTATCGGCTGGCATTTCGAGGAAAGGCTCCGGGTAACGGAGTAGCAACGGTACTGCCGGAAAAGGGAAGCTGTGTCGAAGGAGTTTTATGGAAAATCACAGAAGCGTGTGAGAAGAGTCTGGATTTCTATGAAGGATTCCCAAGTTTTTATGGGAAAGAATCGATTCAGGTAAAAAATCAGGATGGAGTAGAGAAAGAGGTGTTTGTATATATGATGAAGCTCCGCACAAAGATGTTCCGGCAAGACCATCGAAGTTTTATCTGGATGGAATTCTGGAAGGATATAAGGATAACCAGATTCCAACAGATTCTGTCATGAAAGCGGTGAAGCGTACCAGACAGGAAGTGAAAAAAGAAAAAAATCGATATACAAGATAAAACGTACCGCAGAGGAAACATCTTCTGCGGTATTTAATTAAAAAAATCTATTTATAATTAGGAAGGAAAAGCACATGAAGGTTAGAAAATTAAAGACCAGAATAGCTGCTTTTGGACTGGCTGTCCTGATGGGCATCAGTACCTTGAGCAGTGTAAATGCGTTTGCGGTCGAACAGACAGGCTCGGAACAGCAGACGGAAGTACAGGCGGTAACAAGCCAGAAAGATACATCGGTTACAGCAGATGATATCACAAAAGCGGTTTCGGATGAAACATTTGCGGTGGAAACCTGTATGGAAGGAATCCATTATGATGCAGAAAAAGAAGATGTTACGCTTGTAAGTATCAAAGATGAGAATGGTGGAGAGTATCATTCTGACAAAGCAGGAACATATATTGCCACTTATATGGTCGTTCCAAAAGATAAGAGTGACAGCTATACCATCACCCGGAAAGTGACTCTGACGGATACAGAAGGTCAGGCACATTCTGAAGAAAATGGTGGAGAGAAACAGAAGTCAGATACAGAATCTGAAGATGATTCGGATTCGCCTGTGCAGAACTACACAGATGTAGAAATTGAAACATCCGAAGAAGATGCATCTGCACAGGCAGTCAAAGAACTGAAAGAGGACATCGAAGAGGGAAATGTGATGGTATTGTCTGCGGCTGAAAGAGCTACAAGCAGCGGTTCCACAGTTACATTGACAAAGGGGAGAACTATTTATTATCCAAGTTATATTGGAAATTATCTTACTTGCCTGTTTACAGTCAATGGGAAAATTGCATACTGCCTTCAGTCCCAGAAAGCATCCCCACCGAGTGGAAGTTATGTAGCACAGGTACTGGACAGCAATAAAAATCTACAGAAAGTCCTTTATTATGGTTATGGCGGGGCAGGAGATCTGACAGGAAGTTATCTGTCTGGAAAAACGGAAGATGAAAAGTATGTGTATACACACATTGCAGCCAGCTACGCTTATGCAGGAGAAGCCGGATTTACAGGGTGTAATTATAATGACCTTGTAAATGCAGGGGTTATCGCATATATCAATTATCTGTTTGGACAGGAAGAACCGCCAAAAGGTGAACTGAGCCTTTCAAGCACAAAGCTGAATGCAGTACGGGATGGAAACATCCAGAAAACACCAAATATCACACTGTCTGGAGATCACAGAAACTATGTGACATTGAGTGTACCGGAAAATGTGACAGCACATAATCTTTCCAAAGGAACAAGTGTTACAAATGGAAAAATCCAGATTTATGGTGGAGATACATTCTATCTGTCTGCGGATTTATTACTGACAGGCAGTTATGCTTCCGGCAACTTATATGGTTCTGTCGGAAAGACATGGAGAACACTGGTGCTGACAACCGGAAATTCCAAGCAGGATATCGGTGTATTTGAAAGTGAAACAGCAGCTCCGGTAAGTTTTAGTGTACAGTGGCTGAATATGACACGCATTGAACTTATGAAGAAAGATGTCAATACACAGAATCTACTGTCAGGAGCAGTTTATGGTATTTATACTGATAAGAAGTGTGAAAACCTGCTGATGACAATGTCAGCAACCGGAAGAGATGGAAAAGCAGTCAGCGATTATTTTGATTCTGCACTGAAAACTGTGTATGTAAAAGAGATCACTGCTCCGACAGGATATAAACTGAATACAGAAGTATATAAAGTAGATGTTGCAGCCGGAAAGACATTGAATGTAACAGCAACAGATGAGAGAGTCACCGGAAAAGTAAAAATCGCAAAGATCGATAAAGAAACACTTGCATTTAAAGCGCAGGGGGACAGTGCTCTTCGTGGTGCGGTGTATGGTCTTTATGCCAAAGAGGACATCGTGCATCCGGATGGCACAACAGGAGTTCTGTATAAACAGGACAGCCTGATTGCACAGGGAGTCATCGGAGATGACGGAACACTGGAATTTTCAGAATTATACCTTGGAGAAATGTATCTAAAAGAAATCACTCCACCGGAAGGATATACACTGGATACTACCAAATATGAGGTATCAGTAACTTATGAAGGTCAGGATGTTGCCGAAGTGACAAGAGACCTTACGGTAAAAGAGCAGGTAAAGAAACAGGCATTCCAGTTAATCAAAATCAGTGAAGATGGAGAGCAGACAGAAACGGACCTGGTTGCAGGAGCAAGATTTAAGGTATATCTGATCAGCGACCTGACACAGGTGAAAAATGGGAAACTGAAACCGTCCAATGGAGAAAGCTATACAGCAAGTGATTTCAAGAATTATGACTTCAGCAAAGAGCAGGTTGCAGTTACTTATGAGAATGGAACCGCCGTACCAGTACCGGAACTGATCACTGATACCAAAGGATATGCAGTCAGCCCGGAACTGCCGTATGGAAGTTATGTTGTAGTGGAAAGCACTACCCCGGAGAATCTGAAAACCATTGATCCATTTGTTGTAAATGTGGAAAATGACAGCAGAGAACCAATGCAGTGGAGAGTATTTGATGACCGTCCGTTTGAATTTTTGTTGAAAATCGTAAAGAAGGATGCACAGACTGGAAATACGGTTTTAAAGGCCGGAGCCTCTTATAAGATTTACGATGTGACAAATAAGAAATATGTGGAACAGGTTGTTCAGTATCCGAAGAAAGAAAAGATCAGTGTATTCAAAACAAATGAGGAAGGATATCTGATCACACCGCAGGAACTGAAGTGCGCTACCTATCGAATCGAAGAAGTAAAAGCACCGGAAGGATTTGTAAGACAGGGAAGCGAAGAGTCCCTGTATGATGGAACAACGATTATTTCACCATTAGAGCAGACTACAAAAGGAACATATAAAGAAAATCCACAGAATGGTATTGTAATTACAGTATCCTCAAACACTGCACATCAGATTGATCCGGATACAGGAGCTGCGATTGTAGAAGTAGAACAGAAAAATGACGAACAGGTAGGAAGCCTGCTCCTGACGAAAAAGGGAGAACAGCTTACCGAAGTAACCGGAGATTCTGTTCTGGCAAAAGTAAAAGCACTGGTTTCTAAAGTAAGAAATACCGTATCTGGTAAAGAAGAAACAGGTATTTATAAAGGCTTTAAATATGAAGAAACCGGAGTAGAAGGTGCTGAATTCGAAGTATATGCCAAAGATACCATCTATTCACCGGACGGAGCAAAGGACGAAGAAGGAAATCCAGTTGTTCGTTATGAGAAAGATGATCTGGTAGCCAAACTGACTACAGATGAAAATGGAACAGCAGTTATCAACAATCTGCCACTGGGAACGTATTATCTGAAAGAAGTTGTAGCAGGAGAGAATTTTGTCCTAAATACAGAACAGAAAGAATTTACCCTGACAGCAGAGGATGATACACAGGCAGTTGTTTATGAAGGCGTTACCTATAAAAATGAAAGACAGAAAGTTTTCGTATCAGTAGAAAAGAAAGATTCTGTCACAGGCGAAAAGCTGGAAGGTGTTATTTTTGGACTGTATGCTGCAGAAGATATTCTTTCTAATCAGGGAGAGGTTCTCGTAGAGAAAGATACCTTGCTGGAAAAGAAAGCAACGGATGCAAAGGGAACACTTACTTTCGACAGTGATCTTCCACATGGAAAATACTATGTCAAAGAGGAAGTCAGAAAAGCTGGATATCTTCCAAATGAGGAAGTATGGAATGTAGATGCAACTTACGAAAATCAGAATCTTGCAAAGATTGAACTGAACAAAGAAGTTGAGAATCAGCGACAGAAACACGCATTACAAAAACAGATGCAACTACCGGAAATGAGCTGGAAGGAGCCAAACTGCAGGTCATTGATAAAGACGGAAATGTTGTGGAAGAATGGGTAAGCAGTAAGGAAGAACATGTCATTTACGGACTGCCGGAAGGAAGTTATACCTTACATGAGGAACTGGCTCCTTATGAAGATGGCTATGTGTCTGCCAGCGATGTGATGTTTGAAGTCAAAGAAGATGGCAGTGTGACAAAGGTTGAGATGAAAGATGAATATTCCAAAGTGGAAATTTCAAAAACAGACCTTACAACCGGAAAAGAACTGGAAGGGGCAAAGCTTCAGATTATCCGCAAAGACGGAACTGTTCTGGAAGAGTGGATTACAGATGGAAAACCACATTCCGTTGAAAAACTCCCAGTCAATGAAGAACTTACTCTGCGTGAGATCACAGCACCGGATGGTTACGAGATTGCGGAAGATGTCACATTTACATTGAAAGATACAATGGAAGTCCAGAAAGTAGAAATGAAAGATGCCAGAACACCGGAGAAAACAACAGAAAAAACAAATGCACCAAAAACAGGTGATAACCAGAAAATATGGGCGTTTTGTTCTGCTTGCACTGGCATCTGCTGGAACAGCTACAGGAGTGACTGTATACCGCAGAAAGAAGTCAAAATGACAGACAACAAAAAAGAAACAGAAGAAAAATAAAATAAGAATTACAGGATAAACCAATCTGACAGGGCAGGAGATGTGCATAAAGCAGCTTCTGCCCTGTCTGTATATAAGGAGAAGAATGATGAGACGTTTTTATACAGCAGAATCAGTAACAGAAGGACACCCAGACAAAGTATGCGATCAGATAGCAGATGCAATCTTAGATGAATGTCTGCGTTACGATCCATCTTCGAGAGTGGCGTGTGAAGTCCTTGCTACAAGAGGAAATGTGTTTGTAGCAGGAGAAATCACCAGCGGATATGAACCACCAGTGTTTGATGTGATCCGAAAAGTTTTAGAAGAGTGTGGGTATTGTACAGATGGGATAGAAATGGATACGTTTGTACACCAGCAGAGTCCAGATATTGCGAAAGCAGTGAGTGTGTCGAAAGAATTTCGGGATAATATTGGTGCAAAGATAAGAGACAGAAGCAGGGGAGCTGGAGATCAGGGTGTTATGGTCGGATATGCGTGCGATGAGACTCCGCAGCTTATGCCAATGCCGACTGTTCTGGCACACCGGATCACACGTGAACTTTCGGCTTGCAGAAGAAGCGGATATATCAAAGATATCTTTTCTGATGGAAAAGCACAGGTAACCGTAGAATATGAAGATGGAAAACCAGTGAGACTGGAAAGTGTTGTTGTTTCCTGCCAGCATGGTGCAGAAAAGAGCCTGAAGAAGTTAGATGCCGAGATTAGAGAGAAAGTGCTTCGCTCAGCACTCAGATTACTGCCGCCGGATGAGGATACGAAGATTCTGATTAATCCGTCAGGAAAATTTGTGTGTGGAGGGTTTGATGCAGATACCGGACTGACGGGGAGAAAGCTGATGGTGGATACTTATGGCAGTATGATTCCGCATGGCGGCGGTGCATTTTCGGGAAAGGACTGTTCGAAAGTAGACCGTTCGGCGGCTTATATGGCAAGGTATATCGCCAAAAATATAGTAGCTGCTGAGTTTGCAAGCAAGTGTCAGGTGTCTCTGGCTTATGCAATCGGAGTAGCAGAACCGGTTATGATTGAGGTAGATACCTTTGGTACAGGAAAAGTGTGTGCAGATGATTGTCTGGCGGCAGCAATCCCACTGGTGTTTGGAGTGACACCCGTTCAGATCATGGAATCCCTTCGATTGAATCGTCCGATTTTCCGGCAGACGGCAGTTTTTGGTCATTTTGGAAGAAAGGAGTTTCCTTGGGAGCGGACAGATAAGGTACTGGCTCTTCAGGATACGATTCTGTAATGCCTTGGGTAACAGAAGAAGAGATTCAGGCAGCAAAAAATATGACTGCGTATGAGTATTTGCGAACACATCAGGCACAGAGACTGCAAAAGACAAGAACCAGAAATGAATGGCAGTTGACGGACCATGACAGTTTTAAAATCAATGAATTGTCGAGTAAATGGCATTGGAAATCCAGAGATATCGGGGGAGTGTCTGCACTGCGGTTCCTGATTGAAGTGGATGGAATGAAATTTACAGATGCTGTAAAACTGCTGTGCGAAGAGAGTCCGTCTTTTATTCCGACACAGTCTGCCGAAAAGGAAAAACCACTATTTAAACTGCCGGAGAGATATTGTAATTGCAGACGAATCAGGCTTATTTAAACCACAGAGGAATCAGCGATGAAGTGATCACATATTGTATTTCACATGAAATCCTTTATGAAAGTGTCCCGTACCATAACGCAGTTTTTGTTGGGAAAGATGAATCCAGAAAAGCAAGATATGCATTCCTGCGAGGAATCTATGAAAAAAACGGGAAGGGATTCAAGATGGAGCAGACCGGGAGTGAAAAAAAGTACAGCTTTTGCATTCCACCTGAAAGAGAAACAAAGCGAGTTGCCGTATATGAAGCGTGTATTGATGCATTGGCACACATGACACTGGAAGAAGGAAAGAGGGATAAATATCGTCTTTCCCTTGGGGGAATCGCTGCTCCGAAAGAAAACGCACTGATACAGAGTGAACGTTTTAAAAAGCCGCCGGACGCACTGGAAGAGTTTCTGAAGAACCATCCGGAAATCAAAGAAATTGAAATATGCACCGATAATGACTTTGCCGGGAGATGGGCGAAAGAACAGATGAAAAAACATTACGAGGGAACGTATCAGATTATCTGCAATCTGCCGGAAAAAGAAGGGGAAGATTATGCAGACCTTGCGAAAGAAAAAAAGCAGGCAAATAAATGCAGGGACAGACCATTGGAAAGAAGGTGATAGAGAATGGAAGAAAAAGGAACGATGCACGTACATCTGTTGACGGAGCTGACTGGAAATCTTTATTCAGAAGAATCCGAATGGGAAGAAGATTGGTCGGAGAGTGATGAATATGGAATGCCGTTAGATGGAACAGAACTTGCCGATTATGAAGAAGTCATCCGAGAAGAACTGGAACGTTATGGGGAAGATGATCTCATGCAGTATTTTGATGGAAGTGAGTCCATTCAGGGAAAGATACAAAGTGCAGTTGTTACGATAGAAAACAAAGACGGAATCCTGTACGGCTGTACCAAACTGGAATTAAATGAATTTTTAAGTCAGGAAGAGCTACAGGAATTCACCGAATACATTACAGGACAGTACAGTGACGGTTGGGGTGAAGGATTTGAGCAGAGGGATATAAAGGTGGATGGTGGAACGCTGAATGTGCATTTTTGGCATCCAGATATGGAACAGCCGAAAATGTATGAAAAGAAAACAGAGCAGATTCCGACAAAGCCTGAGAAACAACGTCCCAAGTTACAGTTCCTTGGACATGATGGGAATATTTTTTCCATTATGGGCGATGCCTCAACTCTTTTGAAAAAGAATAAACAGACAGCAGAAGCAAAAGAAATGTGTAAAAGGGTATTGGAAAGTGGGGACTATTACAAAGCACTTTTGATTATCAGCGAATATGTGGAAACTGAGTTGAGTCCACCACCAAAAGAAAATAGGAAGGCAAAGAAGAAACAGCAGCCGGAACGGTGAAAGGAGAGAACGTGAGTAAGTATAAGATTACAGAGATTGAACATCCGAAATATCCATGGCTCCATCGAATACAGGCGGTGTCAGATGTGAATGAGAAAGTACCAAAAGGAACACTGGGCGGTTTTATAGAGAATGAAAACAATCTGTCACAGGAAGGGACTTGCTGGATTTATGATGATGCAATCTGTTGTGAAAACGGTGAGGTAAAGGAAGAGGCTGCACTTTATGATGGCAGTCTGGTCAGAGGTTATGCTGTTGTTACCGGAGATACTACTTTTTATGACAGAGCAGTTGCGAAGAGAGACTGTTATATCTGTGGCGGTGAGATAAAGGAAAATGCGGTAATCAGTGGAAAAGCATTTATTGATACGGTAGGAGTAAATGCACCTGTTATCGGTGGAGAAAGCCATGTGTATGGAGAAGTAAGAGGAAATATCTATATCAAAGGGGATATTTTCCCTTGGGATATATTTAATAACCACACAAAAGATATGTTCTTATATGAAAATGGAAAGTGGAGTGCTTTTTCTGTTCCTGAGAAACTGAAACCGCCACAGTCCTACCAGAAAAGACAAACAAAGAAGAAAAATCAGCCGGAACGCTGAGAAAAGAAAGGATGATGCCTATGACAAATGGCTGAGTTTGGAAGAACTTATGAAAGAGGGAACATACCCAGAGGAATATGCTGAAGGGGAAAACTGGAAAATATTACATGGAGATACATTAAAACTGGTCAAAGCATTCCAGCCGGGAATCTTTGATGCAGTCATTACCGATCCACCGTATGCGTCCGGTGGAACAAAGCAGAATGAAAGAAATCGTACTACAAACCAGAAATACAGCAGTATGAGTGCTGCAAATGCACTTCCGGATTTTGATGGGGACAATAAAGATCAGAGATCATGGACACACTGGATGGCTGAGTGGCTTTACGATGTGCGGAAAGCCTGCAAGAAAGGAGCTCCGATCTGTCTGTTCATTGACTGGCGTCAGTATCCATCAATTACCGATGCATTGCAGTGGGCAGGATGGATTTGGCGAGGAACAGCGGTGTGGGATAAGGGAAACTCCCGTCCACAGAAAGGCCGTTTCCGCCAGCAGGCTGAATACATTGTGTGGGGCAGTAATGGACCGATGCCAATCAACCGTCCGGTATCTTGTCTGCCGGGAGTCTTCCGATATGGAAATCCGCAGAACCGGATTCATGTGACAGAGAAGCCGTTGCAGCTTATGAAAGATGTCATCCAGATTTGCGAACCGGGAGGTCTGATCCTGGACCCGTTTGCCGGAGCAGGAACGACTGTCCTTGCAGCGGTTATGACAGGCTATCGTGCAGTAGGAATTGAGGTAACAGATGCCTACTACAAACTGGGAAGTGACAGAGTGAGAATTGCATTAGAAGCAGAGCAGAAAGAGGATAAAAAGTAGCCGGGATGTCCAATTGGACATCTTGTTTTTTATAGAGAAAATACTTGGCATCCAACTGGATGCAGGAAGGAGATGGAGCGTATGGAACAGGCGCTGGCTTATGTGTGCTGTTCAGCAGAAGAAAGTCGGGTAAAAGTGCAGAAATATTGCAGAAAAATCTATGAACTTGGGTATGTACCAATCTGTCCGAGATTTGTATTCTCACCATTTTTGGAAGAATCCGATGCAGAAGATATGCAGGGATATGGAAGAATGTCCCATATCCTTTTGCGGAGATGCCGGATGGTAGTCGTATGTGGGAAAGAAGTGACAGGAACAATGAATACCGAAATCAGTATGGCAGACAGACTCCATATCATTTGTACGACACTTGATGGACTGGTACAGATAAAAGAATCAAAATAAATCGGAATCGAGTTAATCCGGTACTACAGAAACTGGTGGTACTCGTTTTGCAAGCATAGCGTTTGGATATCCAAACGCACTTTGGGGAGAACCCCAATCCCCCGGACACAGACGGAAATGGAAAGGAAGGATCAAGTCATGTTAAGAAATGGAGTAATGATTGTAATCGCATTGATGAGCGGAGGATTTATAGGAGTGATAGTGACCTGTTGCATGGTTGCAGCGAAAAAATCCGATGAGGATCTTGGCGGTATGATGAAAGAGGAAGAGAAAAAAGAAGGGACGGTGATGCAATGCGAAAACGAAACCATGTGATCCCGGTACGGCTTAATGCAAGGGAAGTCAGGGAACTGAATGAGCAGGTCGAAAGAAGCGGTCTGAGCCGGGAAGAGTTTATGCGTTCGTTGATTTTAGGAGCGCAGGTTCATGCAAAACCCTGTGAGCATCATCCCGAATTGCTCCGAAAGATTGCAGGCTTATGCAACAATGCCAATCAGCTTGCACATGTTGCCAATGCTTCTGGTATGGCAAGCGAGCAGAGTATTCAGGAAATGCTGCGGCTTACCAAAGAGACATGGCATCTGGTAAAGGAAGAGTGGTAATGACCGATGGCTTATACAAGTGTTATCCCCGTCCACCGCCTGGACCGTTCCATCGAATATGTGAAAGACAAAGAAAAAACCACACAGAAAGCAGACTCTTTGGAGGCTGCCATTGATTATGCCATGAACCGGACAAAGACGGAACAGGCGGTCTTCGAAGATACCATCGGATGTACCAATGAAAATGCGTATGCAGATATGGTGGCAACAAAAAAGAGATTCCATAAGATGGGCGGTGTGGAAGGATACCATCTGGTACAGAGTTTTGCAGAAGGTGAGGTGACACCGGAACTGGCACATCTCATCGGACAGGAACTGGCAGACCGGCTCTTAAAGGGACAGTATGAAGTCGTTATCACAACGCATCTGAATACCAGACATTATCATAACCACATTGTCTGGAACTCTGTGAGCATGGCAGACGGGCGTAAGTACCACAGCAATGCAAAGAGTTATTATACGGAGATCCGGAAGATCTCCGATGAGCTGTGCAGAAAATATGGTCTGTCTATCATTGAATCCAATCAGAAAAAATCAATCCCTTATGTACAGTGGAAAGCAGAACAGGAAGGAAAGCCGACATGGAGAACGGCGATCCGTTTGGATATCAGGGAATCGGTACAGGAAAGCTACTCCTGGTCACAATTCCTAAAAGAGATGGAAAAGCGGGGTTATACATGGAACTGAACAGGAAATACATTTCTTTAAAAGCTCCGGGAATGGAGCGGTATATTCGTCTGCGTTCCCTTGGAAAAAATTATTCTGAAGAGGAAATACGTGGGCAGATACTACAGCCCAAGGTGAAACGAGTCTATCAAAAGGCAGTACAGATTCATCCCAAAAAGAAACTGACCGGGATTCAGGCACTGTATTATTCCTATTTATATCAAATGGGGGTACTGCCAAAAAGACCGAAAAGGAGTCCATACGCTGTCAGAGAGGATATCCGGAAACTGGATCAGAGGATTGAACAGATTGAGTTTTTAATGAAGCATGACATTACGACCAGAGAACAGCTTGCCACATACCGTGAGCCGTTACAAAAGCAGATTTCAGAACTGATGAAGGAACGCAGAAAGCTCTATCGGAATGACAGTGAAGACAGTGGAAAAGCACGGCTGTCTGAAATCAATGAGGAATTAAAAAATCTCGGAAAAGAAGTCCGTATGACCGTCCGGATTGAAAAGCATTCATTGGAAATCGAAGAAAGACTTCGAAAGGCAGAAGAACAAAACCAGAATGAGAAACGTGTGGAACACAAAGAAAAAGAGAGTCAGGAGGTGAGATAAGTATGAATTACGGAGCAGAACCGGCAGATCAGGTGGTGCGGTACAGTCTGGAAGGAATGGAATACTCTTTGAAGATTACCGGAAATGTGGCAAAGCATGTGGCAATCTTTATTGCGGCCGCCCTGAAAGATCAGAAAAAGACAAGAGGGAAAACAAGGCTTACCAGAATGTTAAAGGAACAGCGCCCGATGAAATTTTTTACCGTTCCGGGTGACCGCTTAAAAGAATTTGCGAAAGAAGCCAAAGCGAGAGGTATCTTATATGTTGTCATCAAAGATAAGGTGAATCCGGATCAGACAGAGGTCATGGTATTTGCAGATGATGCAGCAAAGATGAACCGGGTATTAGACCGGATGAATCTGGATTTTGTAAAAGCAGAATCAGGCTCTATGGTTACAGAAGCAGTGGAAAAAGAGAATGCACCGGAAAAGGCAGAGAACCAGATGGAAAAAGAAACCGGGGAGAATGTACGGACAGAGACTGTTGTCCTGCCGGAAGGCAAGATAGAATTTGAACTGGATGATGCGGAAGAAATGTTCCAGATCGGGGATGAGGCTTTCCCGGAAGGAAATTTTACACATGCGCAGGAGGGGAAAGCAAAGAATCCGTCCGAACCTTTCTCGCGCAACAAAAATATTTCTTCCGGTCGGGAAACTAGCTGGGAAGAAAAGAATGAAAAACCATCTGTGCGGAAAGAACTCGGAGATATCCGTAAGGAACAGGAAGAGAAACGTAAGAGGCCGGACAGACGGAAAAATGCCAGAGAGAGCAGGAAGAAACGTAAGAATATGAAAACGAAAGGCAGGTAATGTATATGGATTTAACAGACATGATTTCAGGTGGAACGGAAGAACAGCAGATTCCTGAACAGAAATTGACCAAGGAAGAATATGCAGCCAAGAAGCAGCAGGAAAGAGAAGAGGTATGGGCTGAAGTAGATTCACAGGCACAGGGAGTTTTTCAGGATGGAGAAAAACTGAAAGGCTTTCTGGATTTTATGGCAGAGTGTAATACACAGAGAACTCCGAATCTGCTTTTGATCTACGGACAGCATCCGGATTTTAAGGTGGTAAGGTCTTATGAACGCTGGAGAGAAGAACACCGTTCAGTAAAAGCAGGGGAGCATGGCATTACTTATATGATTTCCACTGAATACGAAAAAGACGGAGAAATGCGGAGAGGATATACGATCGGAAAAGGATTTGACATCAGTCAGATGTCAGGAAAGCCATTAGAAGAACGCCCACAGCGAAGTCTGACAGAACTGGTAGGAGTTGTCTTAAAAGACCAGTCGGTGCGTGTACAGATTGAGGATAATCTGCCAGACAAAGTGCAGGCCCAGTACAATCCGAGATACCGTACCATTTATATCCGCAACGGAATGAGTGAAGTAACGACATTCCATGCACTGAACAGAGAACTGGCATGTGCAGCACTGGACCAGCATACCGGAACCTACAGCCGACAGAAAGTCAGCGCACAGGCATATTGTGCGGCCTATGTGATTGCAAAACGTTATGGTGTGGATGTTACCGGATTCAATCTGGAGTATATTGCACAGAGAAATGAATGTGGAAAGAAAGATCCGCAGGAACTGAGAGACTTTTTAAATGATGTCCGTCAGGCTTCCTACAGTATACGAAACCATATCGAACGCAATTTTGGTGCAAAGGAACAGGAGTATATAACCGATGAGTTCGCAATCGGAGACCCTGTAAAAATACCGGAAACCAAGGATGAAAAACCATCTGAACAAGTATCCGGAAAAGAGAAAAAAGCAAAGAGCCAGCCGGAACGATAAAAGTGAAAAAGTTGGACGGTTGGAGTAGCTATTACGGAGGTCTTGTGATATGGTTGGTGTAATAAAAAAAGGAGGTCAGCCAGATGACAAAATACTATTTGAAGATGGATAACATTATGAAAAATATGTTCGTGGTGGCACTGAATGATGAGCTGCAGGCACAGAGTGAGCAGGATGAATGTTTGGAAGAAACGAAAGCTCTTCTGAAAAAAGTAAGTGAATACGACCTCGCCCAGAAACGGCTGCAGATTACAGCCGGGGAACAAAGGCAGATCCGTAAGGCACTGAACAGGCTTAGAAGTAAATATCTTGCAGCCGGAAGATATAGTGATGGAATAGATAAAATCATTATTCAGGTTGCAAAACCGAATACCACCAGACACATGTTCTGGTAGAGAAAGGAGTGGTTGATTGGTCATTTATTCAAGAGAAAAAGTGGCACGACTTAGAGAACAATATCCGGCAGGAACAAGAATCTGTCTGGATTCGATGGACGGAGAAGCGGGTATGCCGCAGGGACTGGAAGGAACTGTGCAGTATGTGGATGATGCAGGTCAGCTCGGCATCAGTTGGGACAACGGCAGAAGTCTCTCACTGATACCGGGAGTGGATTCCTTTCATAAGAAAGAAGGACAGGAACATCCAGAAGAAAAGCCACGCAAGAAAAGAGAATCTGACTTGCAGAGATAAGTAAAAAAAAGCAGGACTTGGTTCTGTGTCTTGTCTTTCTGCCATTTGTCTGGTGGGCGGCAGCGATTACCGCTTGTGCCATTGCACCGGATAAGAATTTTATTCAAATCTTAGAAACGCTGAGCGAAAAACTCGAACAGCCGTTTTTTATCACGTATACACCGTATACGTTCAAATGTATTCTGATATTCACAGCAGCCTATTTCTTAGGCATTGGTATTTATGAATCCCAAAAAAGAAATTATAGAAGAGGTGTGGAACATGGTTCCGCAAAATGGGGCAACGTGTCCGAAATCTGCAGACGTTACTGCGAAAAACGATACACGCAAAATCTGCTTTTAACACAGCATTTCCGTATGGGACTGGACGGCTATAAGCACAAACGAAACCTAAATGTGCTGGTAGTCGGAGGTTCAGGAGCTGGAAAGAGCCGGACGTATGCAATCCCAAACATCATGCAGTGCAACTGTTCGATGGTGATTACTGATCCCAAGGCAGAACTTTTGCGTAAAACCGGAGGTGTTCTGGAACGGAATGGATATGAAGTCCGGGTTTTTGATTTGATCAATCCGGAGACTTCCTGGTGTTATAATCCGTTTGCGTATGTCTGGGATGATAAGGATGTACTGAAGCTGATCAATAACCTGATCCGCAACACAACACCGAAGGGAGCGCAGAGTTCAGACCCGTTCTGGGAGAAGTCCGAGACTGCACTTTTACAGGCACTTATGCTGTATTTGCTGCATGAGGCTCCACCGGAAGAACAGAACTTTCCGATGATCATGGAAATGCTTGGAAGCGCTCAGGTCAAAGAAGATGATGAGGATTACCAGTCCCCATTGGACATTTTGTTTGAAAGACTGGAAATGCGGGACCCGGAGAGTATTGCGGTCAAGCAGTATGCCATTTATAAGCAGGCAGCCGGAAAGACTGCAAAGTCTATTTTGATCTCGGTTGGTGTCCGTCTGGCAGCTTTTAACCTGAAACAGATTGCAAATCTGACCTGTACAGACGAACTGGACTTATACAGTATCGGGGAGAAAAAAGTAGCACTGTTTTGCTGTATTCCGGATGCCGACACCAGCATGAATTATCTGGTCGGCATGATTTACAGTAATCTGTTTCAGACACTGTATTATGTGGCAGACCGGAAGTACGGAGGAAGGCTTCCAATTCCGGTACACTGCATTATGGATGAATGGCCAAACGTAGCCTTGCCGGATGATTTTGACAAGATTCTGGCAACCATGCGTTCCAGAGGGATTTCCTGCAGTATCATCATCCAGAATATCGCACAGATGAAAGCCTTATTTAAAGACTCGTATGAGAGTCTGATCGGCAACTGCGATGAATTTTTATATCTGGGTGGAAATGAAAAAGAAGGACATAAGTATGTCTCGGAATTATTGGGAAAAGAAACATTGGATACCAATACCTACGGACAGACAAAAGGGCGTAGCGGCAGCTATTCGGTGAATTATCAGCAGACTGGAAGGGAACTTTTAACACCGGATGAAATACGGCTTTTAGATAACCGCAAAGCGATTTTGTTTATTCGTGGGGAGCGTCCGATCATGGACGATAAATATGATTTAAAAAAGCATGTGAATTTCAGATACACAGAGGACGGTGGTGCATCGCCTTATGATTATGCGAAAACACCACTGGCTCACGACGACCTAAAGATTGACATTAACAGATTAGACGACTACGAACTGCTGTCTACCGAAGACATCCTTGGTGAATAGCAGTTTTTTGATGGATTGGAGTGATGTGTATTGAAGAAATTTCTCACAGGAGAAAAGAATAGAACAAAAAAGAATACAACTGAAAAAATGACAACCCCGATGCCGATGGGGAGAAAACAGAAAAAGTGGATGAGCCTTTACATGGCACTGGTACTGACCGTAACGGTTGGAGCAACGACCGCATTCGCAGCCGGTGATCCGTTGTCCGTTATCAATAACCTGTCTACTTTTATTTTTTCCCTGATTCGTGCAATCGGTTTGATTTTGCTTGGATTTGGTGTTGTGCAGGTTGGTCTGTCTTTAAAAAGCCATGATCCAAGCCAGAGGGCAAATGGATTTCTGACACTGGCCGGAGGAGTAATTATTACGTTCGCCAAAGAAATCCTGGATCTGATTATGGCGTAAGCCTCTTTGAAAAAGTATATCAGGAAACAGCAGGAGTGCCGGAAGGTACTCCTGCATTCAAAAGTATGTTCAGGGAGGTGAAAGTTTTTGAGCGATAACTGGATTGTACAGAATCTGAACTCTGCGTTGTCTACATGGAGTGAAAAGATGGCAGAACTGTGGACACTGCTTACTGAAAATCCGGCAACTTTTAAAGGCGGCGGCATCTGGCGGATTATGACCAATATCAATGATGCACTGACAGCTATTGCCTATGGATTACTGGTGTTGTTTTTTGCAGCCGGAATCATTAAAACGTGTGGCAGTTTTACAGATCTGAAAAAGCCGGAACATGTGCTAAAAGCATTTATCCGGTTTGCACTTGCTCAGGGAGCAATCACGTATGGAATGGAACTTATGCAGGCACTGTTTTCCATTGTGCAAGGAATCGTGACAACCGTAATGAGTGGCTCCAGTATGGCAGGAAGCGTGACGGAACTGCCAACGGAGATTGTAGATAAGATCGAGAGTGTGGGAATGCTGGAATCCATTCCATTGTGGATTGTCACACTGCTTGGCAGTCTGCTGATCACCGTATTGTCATTTGTGATGATCCTGACAGTGTATGGCAGAATGTTCAAAATCTATATGTATACGGCAATCGCCCCGATTCCGATTTCCTCGTTTGCAGGAGAACCCACGCAGTCTATTGGAAAGAACTTTATCCGTTCTTATATAGGCGTGTGTCTGGAAGGGGCAATTATTGCACTGGCGTGTATTATCTTTTCTGCTTATGCGGCAAGTCCTCCGGCAGTGGGAGATACGGAGCTGAGTGCAGTTACAATCGTGTGGAACTATGTAGGAGAACTGGTATTCAATTTATTGGTACTTGTTGGAGCAATTAAGGCATCTGACCGTATTGTCAGAGAAATGATGGGACTTGGAGGTTAAAAAATATGGATACAAAGAAAACATTAAGATATAACTGGGAATTCGGACGTGAGACAGTAGCGATACGAGTGAGCTCTTATCGGAACAATGGGAATTTATATGTAGGACTCTGCCATAAGGAAGGGAGAGACTGGGAAGATTTTGGAGATGTAACCATTAATCTGCCCTATCAGTTCTTAGAGCCAAATGAGGCTTTATAACAGGAGATTTTACCAAGGATATGCTTCATTTTATCAAGGAACATAAACTTGGAAAAGTGTTGAATGAAACAGGAAGATCAGGATATGCAACCTATCAGAAGGTAGCGTTTGACCTTGCAAGACTTGCGGAATTTGATCCGGAAGGCGTTGCGGAACACTGTAGATTTGCCGGGATAGAAGTACCGAAAGAAAAACCACAGAAAACGAAGAAACAAAACAGGGGAGAGGAACGATAATTTATGGAAGTAAAGATGAACAAAGAAATCAGGGACTATCAAGAATCCATGTTTATGGGACTGGACCTGAGACAATGTGTGTGTTCTGTTCTTGCGATTCTTACAGCAATCGGAATTTACTTTGGAATGCGTGATATTACCGGACAGGAAATAACCGGATGGCTGTGTGTGCTTGGTGCTGCTCCATTTGCTGCCTGTGGCTTTTTCAAATATCATGGTATGACAGCCGAACAGTTTTTATGGGCAGTGATCAAATCCGAATTGCTGTATCCGAAGAAACTGGTGTTTCAGTCGGAAGATATCTACTACTCCTGCATGCAGGAGACCATCTCGCTGGGAGAAAAGAATCAAAAGGATGGAGCGGAAATCATAAAAGAGCGGGAGCAAAAAGCAGAAGCAAAACAGAGAAAGAAACGCAAGGGAAGGAGTGATGCCTTTGATTAAAACCTTAAGTCAGGCACTTCGGATGGATAAGGAACGCTTCAAAGTTCCGAAATCCGTCCAACAGGCAATTCCCATCCAGCGAATCTGGCCGGATGGAATTTTTCAACAGGGAACGAAATTCTCAAAAACATATCGTTTTACAGATATCAACTATTATATTGCGAGTAAGGACAATAAGACAGAAATGTTTCTGGATTATTCTGAACTCTTAAATTCACTGGATTCCGGCATTTCTGCCCAAATTACCATCAATAATCGGAGAATCAATAAAGAAGAATTCGAAAAGTCTATTCTGCTTCCAATGAAGGAAGATGGACTGGACCACTATCGGGAAGAATACAACGAAATGCTCCTGTCTAAGATTACAGGAACAAACAACAGCATCTATCAGGAACGGTATCTGACCGTCAGTGTACATAAAAGATCGATTGATGATGCAAGAACCTATTTTGCACGTATCGGAACAGACATCGTAACACATCTGGCAAAGTTATCGTCCACAGCAGAAGGACTGGACGCAGAGAGCCGGCTCCAGATTTTCAGGGATTTCTTCAAGGGAGATGTCCCACAGGCATTTCCGTTTGATCTGAAACAATTTGCCAAGAAGGGAACAAGTTTCAAGGACTGGATGTGTCCGGATTCTATGGAATTTGAACGTGACCATTTTAAAATCGGTGACAGATACGGAAGAGTCCTGTATATGCAGGATTATGCAAGTTATGTCAAAGATGACATGATTTCAGAATTGTGTGACTTTAGCCGGAATCTGATGTTGTCGATTGACATCCTGCCAGTCCCTACGGATGAAGCGGTAAGGGAAATCCAGAACCGACTGCTTGGTGTGGAAACTAACGTGACCAACTGGCAGAGAAGGCAGAACGCTAATAATAACTTCTCGGCAATCGTACCATACGATATGGAACTTCAGAGAAAAGAAACCAAGGAAATGCTCGATGATCTGACAACCAGAGACCAGCGTATGATGTTCGGGATTTTGACAATGGTACATCTGGCAGACAGCAAAAAGCAACTGGATTCCGATACGGAACTGATTCTGTCAATCGCAAGAAAGCATCTGTGTCAGATGGCAACATTAAAGTGGCAGCAAGTGGACGGACTCAATACAGTGCTTCCTTACGGACTGCGAAAGATCAATGCCCTGCGTACATTGACAACGGAATCAACGGCTGTTTTAATCCCGTTCCATACACAGGAAATCCTGCAGCCGGGAGGTATCTATTATGGGCAGAATGCAGTCAGCAAGAACCTTCTGGTAGCCGACCGGAAGAAACTGATGAATGGAAACAGTTTCCGGTTGGGCGTCAGTGGATCAGGAAAGAGCTTTTCGGCAAAAGAAGAGATTGTGCATCTGGCATTGAGTACCGATGACGATATCCTGATTCTTGATCCGGAGTCCGAATTTACAAAATTAGTAGAGGCTCTGGGCGGACAGGTTGTAAAAGTATCTGCGACATCAGACAATCATCTGAATGCAATGGATATGGACGCAGCCTACGGCAATGAAAAGAATCCACTGATTGAAAAATCGGAGTTTATCCTGTCTGTGTTCGAGCAGTTGGTTGGAGCAGGAAATCTGTCGGCAAAAGAAAAGTCGATTCTGGACCGCTGTGCTGCAGATGTGTACCGGGATTATATCCGAAGTGGTTATACCGGAGAAGTTCCGACATTGAAAGATATGTACCGACAGTTGATGTTACAGCCGGAAGAAGAGGCAAGGGGACTTGCACTGTCATCCGAACTTTTTATCAATGGAAGCCTGAACACCTTTGCACAGCCGACCAATGTGAATAAGAAGAACAGGATCATGGATTATGATATCCGGGAACTGGGGGAACAGCTTATGCCACTGGGAATGCTGGTTACCTTAGACAGTATTTTCAACAGGGTAATTCAGAACTGGAAAGAAGGAAAAACGACATGGATATTTGCCGATGAGTTCTATCTGTTATTCCGCTATGAATACAGTGCAAATTTCTTCTACCGACTGTACAAGAGAATCAGAAAATACAATGGATTCGTGACAGGTTTAACCCAAAATGTTGAGGAACTTCTGAAATCGGACACTGCAAGACTGATGTTGGCAAACAGTGAGTTTTTGATTCTTTTGAATCAGGCAAGTACAGACAGGGAAGAATTGGCAGCTCTTTTGAATATTTCCGAAAACCAACTGTCCTATATTACAAATGTATCGGTTGGCAGTGGCCTAATCCGTTGCTCTGGGAATATCGTACCATTTGAGAATACGTTCCCAAAGAATACAGACCTTTATAAACTAATGACAACAAAACCGGGAGAATCATAATGAAGAAAAAAGAAGAAGTAACGATAACTTTTTATGCTGCAGAGTGCGGTGAGTTCCATGATTTAGGAGAATATACAAAATGCAGAACGCTGGAAGAGGCATATAAAAAGTACCAGAAATATTGTAGAACATCTGCCAATATGTGTCCGGCTATTGAGTTTTCTATTCATGATCCAGAATCAATTTATTCAGACATGGAATATCCATTACCGTTGTCATCAAAAGACAGGGGAGACTTGGAACTTGTGCCATATTACAACGAACATCCACTGGTAAATGAGGCAATCAGACAGGTGGAGCAGTTGCAGAAACAGCAGGAAAAAAAGAAACATCGGGATGTTGCCCGATGAGATAAGAGATACGGAAAGAGGGTGACCGGATGAAAGATATCAAGGAACGGGTAAGGGATAAGAATCCGAAGATTCGAAATCCGGCTGCCCGACTTCCGAAAGAACTGGTTCGCTCAGCGGTTCTGGAAGCAAAAGAAAAGCCAAGGGAACTACATGAAAAAAGCAGTGGGCAGTCAGAATCCCCAACACAGTATGGAACTGAAAAAATAGAATCCGTACAGTACAGAGCGGCGAGTGTGGCAGGAAAAAGTATAGGGAAAACCACATATCAAGGTGGAAAAAAAACTTGCTGGAGTGACCTACAGGAAGATAAAGGAAAGAAAAAGCAGACAGGAAGAAGCGAAAGCTGCCGAAGAAGCAATGGAGCAGGGGGCAGAAAGCGGAAAGAAATTAATCAAGTTGAAACCGGAGCAGGCAGCACTTGCCAAGGAGAATGGTAAACGGCAGGTGAAAGCAGCACCGAGAGTGGTAAAAGTATCCGGTCTGTACTACAAGAAAAAATAAAGAACACAGGCATCCAAGCAGAAACAGCAAGATGGAAAAAAGTCTTCAGGCGAATGCCAGAAAGCAAGACGCAGCCAGATGGCAAGAAAGTCAGCACAGGCATCG